>Ga0265297_10000758_pt1 | contig 89387 bp, 100 predicted proteins | sample Munlanlwell13791_FD_192502 | JGI IMG/M metagenome (GOLD analysis project Ga0265297, IMG submission 192502) | Leachate microbial communities from a municipal landfill in Southern Ontario, Canada - Leachate well 137-91 | ecosystem: Engineered > Solid waste > Landfill > Unclassified | place... | reverse complement strand
GGGAATCCGGGCGTGGCGTCCAACTTCGATTTCAGCGGCGTTCCGGCTTCGTCCATATCCTGCCGCGACTGGGCTTTGGATGATGCGATGTTCAGGACGAACGGCACGATTTGCGAGCTCGGATGAATCGCCTGCCGGAAACTCAAATCAGTTCCTCTCGCGGAGGTCGAGGTCTATCCCGCCGCCTACGCCGAGGATGATGTTGTATACGACGGCGGCCAGGAAGCCGACGATGAACATCACTATCGCCGTCACGACGAGGCCTATCACGCCCATGACGAGCATTATTGCGATGCCAATCAGCATCTGGACGATGTCCGCGCCCGCAAGGAAGCCGAGCAGGCCGACGATGAGCATGAACAGTGAGTAGAGCAGGAGCGCAATCGCCCCGATTACGAAGGACCAGATGGCGAGAAGCCGCCCCAATGATACCGCGCCGATGTGAGTGAGTGTCGCTTTCATGTTTTCACGGAAAAGCGAACGCAGGCTGGGATTATATGATTTCCGCAGTTCCGGTTATTTCCATAATCCGCATTATTCCGTTGATTCGGCTTATTTCCTCAGCTCCCGGATTTTGTTCCTGAGCGAAATCGCCCTCTCGAAATCGAGGCGCTCGGCGTAAGCCTTCATCTGCTCCTCTAAGAGGAGGATGAGCTCCTCCCTCTGCTTCGGGGCCAGCGACTTCGGGATTGCCGCCACAACTTCACCGGTTTCCTCTTCCGGGGGCACGGGCTTCACTATGGATTTCGGGGTGATGCCGAACTTCTTGTTGAACTCCTGCTGTTTCTTGCGCCTGCGGCCGGTCTCGCCAATCGCCTCTTTCATCGCGTCCGAAACCGAATCGGCATACATGATGACCTTGCCGCTGGAATGGCGCGCGGCGCGCCCGATTGTCTGGATGAGCGAGGGGCCCGAGCGCAGGAAGCCGGTCTTGTCCGCGTCGAGGATTGCGACGAGCGACACTTCCGGGATGTCCAGCCCCTCGCGGAGCAGGTTGATGCCGACCAGGCAGTCGAACTTCCCGGCGCGGAGAGCGCGGATGAGCTTCATGCGCTCCAGCGTCTCGATTTCGGAGTGCAGGTAGCGCACGCGGGCGCCCTTCTCATGGAGGTAGGCGGCCAAATCCTCTGACATCCTTTTCGTCAGCGTGGTCACCAGCGTCCGCTCGTTCCTCGAAGCCCTGGATTTGACTTCCGAAAGCAGGTCGTCTATCTGCCCCTTCGTTTTCCGCACTTCGATTTCCGGGTCCACGAGGCCGGTAGGGCGCACAATCTGCTCCACGATTTGGGCCGAATGCCCGAGCTCGTAGGCCGAGGGCGTCGCGGAAACGAATATGACGTTCTTCATGAACGATTCGAACTCGTTGAATTTAAGCGGGCGGTTGTCGTAGGCGCAGGGCAGGCGGAACCCGTTCTCGACGAGCGCGGTTTTCCGGGTGAAATCGCCATGGTACATGCCGCGGACCTGCGGGAGCGTCACGTGCGATTCGTCGATGAACATCAGGAAGTCCTTGGGGAAGTAATCCAGCAGGCAGTACGGCCTCTCGCCGGTCTTCCGCCCGTCGAAATGCCTGGAATAGTTCTCGATGCCGGAGCAGTAGCCCAGTTCGCGTATCATCTCCAGGTCGTATTTCGTCCTCTGCTCCAGGCGCTGGCGCTCGAGCGGCTTCAATGACGGCGCGTGCGCCTCGAGCTCGGACTCGATTGACGCGAGGGCGCCGTCGCGCGCCTCGTCCGGAACCACGAAATGCTTCGCCGGAAGCAGCATGTATGACTGGGCCCGTGTTTTCCTGCCGGTAATCGTGTCGAAGAATTCTATCCACTGCACCGCATCGTCCTCAATCTGGACGCGCACGGCCGAATCCATGAATGGCGGGAAGACCTCGAGGGTGTCGCCGCGCATCCTGAAGTTCCCCTTCTCGAGCACGGCATCGTTGCGCTCGTACTGCATGCGCACAAGCGAAGAGAGCAGCTCCTTGCGTGTCAGTGCGAGGCCCTTGCGGAACTCCATCCCGAGCTGGCGGTACGTGCCCGGATTGCCGAGGCCGTAGATGCAGGACACGGACGCGATTATCACGGTGGGCAGCCCTGAAAGCAGGTAGGACGTGGCCTGCAGCCTGAACTCCTCGAGCTTCTCGTTCCGCTCGGCCTCCTTCTCGATATAGGTGTCGGTCTTCGCAATGTAGCTCTCAGGCTGGTAATAGTCGTAATATGAGATGAAGTAGCCCACGTTGTCGCGGGGGAAGAACTGCTGGAATTCGGCGTATAGCTGGGCTGCGAGCGTCTTGTTGTGCGAAATCACGATGGCGGGCTTATGGCTTTGCGCTATGACATTCGCCATTGTGAAGGTCTTCCCGGAGCCCGTGACTCCGAGGAGCGTCTGCATGCCACCCTTCTCCGCGCCTTCAACCAGCTTGCCAATCGCCTGCGGCTGGTCGCCTGCGGGCTTGTAGGGGGATTCGAGCGAGAATTTCATTCACCAGGGTTATGAAGGGAAAAAAAATAAATAACCGAGCGCGGGCTTCCGCAAGCGCAGGCATCGCCGCAGCCGTATCGTTCCGGCTTACAGCACAGAGTCGATCCGGTTGATGACGTCCTTCGGGAGCAGGGCGGGCGCCTTGACGTCGAACCACTCGACGCGGGCCTTTACTTTCACGCCGCAGAATTCCAGGACCGCCTTGTCGAGGACGAGCTCCAGCGGGTTCCCGGCGCGCTTCGCCTCCTCCTTCGACTTGCCGTACGTGTTGATTACTATCGCCGTCTTGCCCTTGAGCTTCTGCTCCAGCGCATGCGTGTTGTCGGACGCGAGCTTGAAGTCGAATGCGAATCCTGAGAGGAAGACGTGCTCGACGAAACCCTTCATCATCGCGGGGAGGTTGTACCACCACACCGGGCAGATGAAGATGAGCCTGTCGGCCTTCGAGACGAGCGTCTGGTACCTCTTCACCTGGGCCACCTTCGCTTCGGGCTCCTTCGTCAGCCTGAGGACCGGGTCGAAGTTGTCGGCATAGAGGTCGATGACCTCGAATTCCGCGAACTTCATCTTGAGCCTGCCTGTCACGTGCTTGAGGATTGCGGCGTTATGGCTGTTCTTGTTGTCGGGATGCGCGAAAATTATAAGGTCCATGGACGGGGATTGGCGGCAAAAATATTATAATATGCGCAAAACGGGCTGGAGGGGTCTTGCGGGGGCCGGGCATCGGGGGGGTGGGGGGTTGGCGGCCAGCCGGGCTATTGCCTCGTCGCGGAGCCCCAATCTTTCAGAGTCTCTTCGGCTTTCTCGAGGACGCCGCGGGCGTTGTCATAGGTCACCCGGGCCCTCGCCTGCATGTATGGCAGCCATTCGTAGCCCACATGCTCGCGCGAGAGGCGGATTGCGTCCGTGCCGGTCCTGCCGAGGAAGAAGAACACCTCTTTCTGGATGGTTTCGCCGCCCTGCTTGAACGAGTAATCGATGCGCTCGCGGAATCCCATGATGAGCTCGAAATCCGGCTCCGGGATGCCGGTCTCCTCGTAGACTTCGCGGAACGCGGCCTCCTTCTCGGTCTCCCCGGCCTCGATGTGCCCTTTCGGGAAGTCCCAGTGGCCTTCCTCGTAATGCAGCAGGAGGTAGAGGCGCTCTGGAAGCTCTTCGCGGAATACGACTATCCCGCAGGATTTTTCGCTCTTCATGCGGAATGTGGGCATGGGCAAATTTAAAAAACAATGCGGGCCATAGGTAATCAAAATTGCTGCTAATTAGCTGCTTATTAGGTGTACATGCATGGGAAAGTTTCCAGAAGCGGACGCAAGGCTTGCGCAAATCAACGTATGCAGGAAATGCAAGACGCGGAACAAGAAGGGCGTCGTTAAATGCAGGAACTGCGGCTCTTCGTACATGAGGCCCAAGAGAAGGGAGATTCGCGCGAAGAAGTGAATCATCTCTTCTGCAGGTCCCTCAGCACCTTGTAGATGCCTACGAGGTCGTCAAGCGTGAACAGCTCCAGCTTTTTCTTTATCGTCTTGAGGAACGATACGTCCTGGATGAGCAGGTTGATTATCGCGAGGCGGCCCAGGCTCTTCTTCCTCTTCACGAGCAGGTAGCGCGCCCGGGACAGCGGGGGGAGGCGCTCGATGACCTTGTCGATGTCCTCGCCGGAACGGAGGGCGGATATCACATCCTCGATAACGAGCAGCTCCTCGGCGATTTTCAGCTCGGTCTGCTCTTTGCGCATCACGAATTCGGCGATTGCCTCCCTTATCGTCTCGGCGCGCTTCTTGTCGGCCTCGATCTCCGCATCGGTCCGGGCAATCACCTTGACCGGGGTGACCGCGGCCCCGGCCGGGGGAGGCGGCGGCGTGCCGTATTCGCGCTCGGCGAGGATTTCCTCCAGCTTCCAGGGGATGACCTCGGTGTGCATGAGCGGGGCCGCGATGAACCCGTAAATCGAGAACGGCGAGCGGGACGCGACGGTCTCTTCGACGCTTTTCGTGGCTCGGTCGGCGATTTTTATCTCGCTTTTCCCGGACAGGACCTCGGTCTGGTTAAGTTCGGGGTTGTAGTAAGATATCGTATAGGACGTAACGCCCCCCTTCTCGCCCATATTGTTCTTCTCGCCCTTTTTCGGCTCGGCTTCTGATATGACCTGCGCCCTGATGCTGGCGTGGTCCATGTCCTTCTGCCTCCGCATGATGGTCTCGCTGAGGATGTTCTGGTTGAACCAGTTGTCGAGGACGCTCTCGTTGTTCACGACGTCCTGCATCTGCATCATCGGCACCATGTCGGCCGTCGAAAAGCCGAATGAAAATGACGGTCTCATCTGGAAGGCCATATGGCAAACCCCCACTCAGAATCTTTATAAAACCTTCTCAGTAGTAATGCATGTTGCGAACGACTAGTCGTTCGTGACAGTCAAGGACGGCATGCCGCCCTTGGATAGCTTATCGTCAGACGTAATTCTACATTAGGTGGATTCATGGGTAACGGCGAATACGCAGGAAGAAACATGGAAAGAAAGCGCAAGAAGCACAAATGGCTCTCCAAGAGATGGAAGAGGAGGGCGCTCAAGCTCAAGGAGAAGTTCGACCCGCTAGAAGGCGCGCCGCAGGCGAAGGGAATCGTCCTCGAAAAGGTGGTTCTCGAGCAGAAGCAACCCCACTCGGGCCTCATCAAGTGCGTGAAGGTCCAGCTCCTCAAGAACGGCAAGGTCGTCACCGCGCACGCGGTCCGAGACAAGGCCATCAACTTCATCGACGAACACGACGAGGTCGTGCTCGCCGGCATGGGCGGCTCGCAGAGAGGGCAGATGGGGTCGGTCCCCGGTGTCCGCTACAAGGTCGTGGCAGTCAACAACGCCGACCTGCAGATGCTGAGACGCGGCAAGAAGGAGAAACCAAAGAGATGATCCTATGACTGACAAGATTTTCGGCAAATACGCAGTCGACAAGATCGAGATTAAGGACCTCAGCCTGGCCCAGAACATCTCGCTCAGCCCCATCCTTGTGCCCCATACGTTCGGGAGGCACAACAAGAAGGCGCTGGGCAAGACGCAGGTCAACGTCATCGAGAGGCTCGCCAACAAGCTCATGAGGGGCGGAACGGGCGAGAAGACCTCGGGCAAGGTCATCCGGACCAAGGGCAGGATGCAGGGCAAGAAGCTCCGCGCGCTCAAAGTCGTGGAGGACGCGCTCGGCATCGTCGAGGCCCAGACCAAGGAGAACCCGGTGCAGGTCCTCATCAAGGCGCTCGAGAACGCGGCGCCCCGCGAAGACGTGACGCGCGTGTCGCACGGAGGCGTCAGCTACCAGATTGCGGTCGACATCTCGGCCACGAGAAGGCTGGACATGGCGCTCCGCAACATGGCGCTTGCGGCTCTCATGAGCTCGTTCAACAAGCCGAAATCGCTCCAGCAGTCGCTGGCGGACGAAATCATCTCGACGGCCAAGAACGACATGCAGGCCAGCTACGCCATAAAGAAGCGCGACGAGACCGAGCGCATGGCACGCAGCGCCCGCTGATCGGGCATTATTCCTTTCTTTTTCACATGAAAGAATTCGAGAGGGTGGGAAGCACGGGCTTCCTCATCCTTCTCTTCTATTTCCTTCTTCTCGTCTTCATGCTGATTGTGGAACCGGGCAATCTGACCGTCACCGAGAACACGTTCAACCTTACTGGAGACAGTGGCGGCACTCCGGTGAAGATTGTTTTCATCAGCGACATCCACGCGGGCCTTCAGAAGGCGGGGTGGATTGATTCGGTCGTCGACCGGGTGAATGCGCAGGAACCTGACATCATCCTGCTCGGCGGGGACTACATAGAATCCGACGCGTCCGAGCTCGACAAGCTCGCGCCGCTCGGAAGGCTGCGTGCGCCTTATGGGGTTTATGCAGTCCTCGGAAACCATGATTACGGGGATTGGGGGTGCGGCGAGGACGACGGGACGGCCGGAAAGGTGGAGGCGGAGCTTGAATCCTTGGGCGCGGTGGTCCTCCGAAACGAGCATGAATTGCTCGATGTGAGGGGAAAGGAATTCGCGGTTGTCGGCGTGGACGAGTTGTGGGCCTGCAGGAACGATTATTCCGCGGCGGCGAACGGAACGGACGGCATGCCGAAAATCGTGCTTGCGCACAACCTCAAGGCGGTGAACCCGGATTCAATCAGCGGCAGGGCGCTCGTCCTTTCCGGGCACACGCACTGCGGGCTGATACGGGTGCCGGTGCTGACAGAGCTCGTCCTCGGAAACGGGCCAATCGGGGGGCGCGCGGCGCTCGATGACGGGACGGATGCCTATATCACATGCGGGGTGACGGGCGGGGGCGCGCGTTTCCTCACGAACCCGGAAATCAGCGTGATAACGATAAAATAAATAGATTTCCCCGCAGTTACCTGATGGTTATCCAGAAAATGCCCTCGTAGTCTAGCCTGGATAGGACACAACCCTCCGATTCCGCCCCCACATTGTTCGGCGTTCCGAACAATGGGCACAAAGAACGAAACATCGTTCTTTGATGTTTAGGAAAAGGCGGCCCAAAACGGACTGTTAAGGCGGAGAAGAAAGGTTGTTGGGCGGGTTCAAAAGCCAAAAAGCTGGCGCTTTTTGATTTGCCAGCACGGCTGTCAATCCCGTCGAGGGCGTGAAAACAGAAGCCATACATTAGCCCTTGACGCGAAGTGGCGGAACGAAGCGAAGCCACAACGCGTGAAGGGCGATTCTAATTTTAAAAAAATATATTTCGGTGCGGCTTCTCAGCCTGCACCGGAAATCAGCCTTGTTTTTCGCCTTCACCCGCTGCTAATACTCGGTCAAGCAGGGCCTGGGTGGCCGGATCGTCTCGCAGCGTCTCCCGATATGCCTGCGCCTGTATCGGGGGCTGGTAGGGCATGATTTCGCCCGCCGCAAGGTATGTCGCGATGTGGCGGATGAGGCCGAGCACCTCGTCAATCTTGTCCGTCGAATCGAGCGTGACCGCGCGGATGTAGGAATCCTCAGGCCCGCGGTCGTCCGCGGGAAGGAATACCTCGCCGGGCGTGAACTTCAGGAGCGGCTTCCCCAGCTCGTCGCACTTCGAGACGAGGTCTGCGGACTGGCAGCTCCCCCCTTTCAGCTTCTGGAAGCCGAACAGGACGTAGAACGAGTTCAGCCTCTCGGGCGCGAGGTTGCCCTCGTCGTCGTAATACGCGGGGTGCAGGTAAACACCGAGGCCCTCCTTGCCCATCTGGTCGAGCCCGCGGAGGAAGTAGTCGGTCCTGAGCTCGAAATTCGCCCGCTTCCCCTTCTTCATATGTTCATAGAGCGCATCCTCGGTGGGGAGGTTGCATGCTTTTGCGAACTGCACCCAAGAGTAGTCTTTCTGGGATATGCCTTCGAGCACCAGCTTGTTGTCCTCGGTCCTCGGGATGTTCGGCACCCGAGCCGAATCCATGAGCTTGTAGAATGTCAGGGTGACCATCTCGTTCTCGCGTTCCAGTTTCGCAGGCGCCAGTATCGCGAATTCTTCCTGTACGCCCCTCACTTCGCCGCGTACCTCGTCCGGGTCCCTCAGCGTCGCTTTCAGCACCACATCCATCTGGTCTTCGATTATCCACCGCCTCTCATTATCAGTCAGCCTGATATTGTGCTTCATAATCGAGTTTTCCATGCCTATATACAGCTGGTGTTCGAGCCGCCCGAACTTGAGGATGGATGCGGTAAGGATGTCCACCATCTTCGAGCGTGAGACCCGTATTTGCGTTTTCTCGATGTATCCGGCCTTTTCCAGGATTTCGCCGATTTCTTCGACTTTGGAGGTGTCGATATCCACGTTGTACTTTCCGAGTTCCGGATTCGCGAGCTTCCTCGTGCGCTTGGCGATGGCCGATGTCGTGAACCAGACTTCCGGGTCGAAGCCGAGCCTGCGCACTATCTCTTCGGGAACCTCTTCCGGCATCATGGTGTGCGTGTCGCCGCCGCCCCTGTTTTCTCGCAAATCCTTGAGCGACACGAGGACCGCGGCCACTGGGGCCAGCTCCTCTTCCACGGGAAGCTTGCTCTGTATCGCGGCATAGAGGCTCCCGACGGCCTTCTGGATTATGTTCGGGACCGGGCAGAGCGTCGTCCCGTAAACGGTATTCAGCGCCGTGAAGAAGTCCTCCCTCTCATCCGGGAAATCACCGCCCACCCGCCATAGCGCGCGGTAGAATCCGAGCCTGTAACCGGGCATGGCGAACATCTTCGAGAAGCTGGACGTCTCGATTATCGGGACTTCGAGGCCGAGGCGCAGGACGCGCTGTATCGCATCGATGCGCTCCTCCCTCCTTCTCCTGAAATGCTCGTATATCGTATCCGCTATGACGATGATGGGGTGATTGAATTCGAGCATCTTTGCATGGACGCGGAGGACCATCTCGTCGAACAGTTCGGGCGACATCGCGGTGCCTAGCGGGTTCCCGACGGTAGCCAATATGACCGCCTGGGTGTTGCTGTCCATGATTTTAAACAGGTGATCCAGGTCCACCTGGCCCTTCCGGTCCAAGGCGCAGCTCCTTACCTCGCCGAGGGCGAATGCCGCTTCGGCGCTGTGCGAGAGGTAGGTCCATTTAGGGACGATGACATTGTCGCGGACGCCGTCCTCCCCGGGAGGAAGGATGATGGCCGGGAGAATCATGCGCAACGCCCCCGCGACGCCCGCCGTCGGATAGACGGCCACGTGCTTGGGGACCTCCAGGTCACCCTCTTCGATGTTCGCGCTTCCCCTCCTCATCTGCCCCGTGAATTCGGAGTCGCCCCAGATATCATACGACGCGCAGGCCCGGGGATTATCGTGGAAGTTCAGGTATCTCCTGAGGAACCTGTGCACGCCGTCATAGGGGCCCATGTCCGGATAGCGGGACGGGTCGCCGAAGCACATGTCGAGGACGCGGACCGGATTCACGGATACCTTCCGTATGTCATTTATCCGGTCGTCCACCGGGGTCTTGCCGAATTCGCGGCGGCGCATGTCCGCAAGGTGCTCCCCGCGGGGCCCCCGCATCCTATCCGATTTGAAGACTTCAGTTTCGCATACCAGTTTTCCAGCCATGAGCATCAACCTGTGAGCGTCACATCATGAAATTGTTCAACTTCACGAGCACCTCGTCCACGAGGCGCTCCAGCGCGTTCCTCGAGCATTCGCCCTCGTGCGGGGTGGGAATCACGAAACCGTGCTGGAGGAATTTCTGCGTGGTTTCGTCCGGCGCCTCGCCCTTGCACAGGACCGCGTCATTGGGCACGACGTCCGTGGCGTAGGCCAGGAGCGCCCCCCGCGAGACGTATTCGAAGACCGCTTCGCTCTCGATTATCCTGTCGCGCGTCACGTTCACCAGCACCCTTTTGCGCCCGAGCGCAAGCTCCCCCAGCTGCTTGTCCGTTATGAGGTTGCTGGTCCCCTCGTTGAGAGGGAGCGAGATGAACGAAAAGTTCGAATCCGAAATCGGCGTGGAGATGGGCGCATTCGGGTCCACGTATTCGACGATGCCCGCCAGCTCGGGCTTCCTGCTCCGGTTGTATGCGCGGACGTTGCAGTGGAAGCCCTTCTTGCATATGCGCGCGATGATGGAGCCTATCGCCCCGGTCCCCAGGACCGTGACGTCGGAGTTGCTGAGCTGCATCTCTTCCTGCGCCGAGAGCTGCCGCGTATCAAAGGTCCAGGGGCCGCTCATAGGCCCGTACCTGCTCGTGCATAGGAATATGTAGTCCGAATGTTCGATTATGCCCAGGTAGGAATCGTGCTTCACCCGGTAGTAACCGGAGAGCTCCTCGGATATGTCGTAACCGTGAAGGTCGCAGTCGAAGCCCTCCCGGAGGATGCGCGCGAGCTGGAACGCCTCCCGGTCCTTGCCGATTATCCCTACCCTCGCGCCCGCGAGCTCGGAATTCGACCATGGCTCGCTCGGCCTGCGGTCGTCCCTGTCCCGGTATTTATATCCCCGTGCGCGCTCGATGCCTAAGTCCATCTGCCTTGAGCGCATCAGCATCTGTGCGACGGCCCGCTCCGCGTATTCATCGGAATATTCCGAGAACACGACGACCGAGCCTGAAAGCGGGGGCAGGATGCATTCGCCATGGACGCTCCGGAGCGCCAGGCCGATTGCGTGCTCCGCGACCGGAATCGAGCTGAAGGTGGGGCAGTTCTCGGCGCGGAGGTTGAGTTCGGCGACCGCCTGCTTGTTGATATGGTCGACGCCGTTCGTGGCGCTGACGAAACCGAGGCGGGGATGCGCATCCTTGAGGAAGCCGTAATCGCCAAGCTTATAGGTCCATTTGGTCAGCCATATGTCGGCTTCCCTGCATGCCGTCTCCCTGGTCAGGTTCCCTTCGTATAGGACGTCGAACCCGGCCTGAAGGAGGGCCGTGGAGAGCCGCTCCCCCACTACGCGTGGGGTATCGTAGATGGCTACGGAGATCTTGCTGGGCCCGATGATTCTCCCGCGGCTGGTCACACTCATATACATACATATTTTACAATAACAATTTAAAAAGCTAACTAATTTTCACTCAGTTTTTCAATAATTTTAAGTTTTTTTTTGAGAATATGCGAAAAGTTAGTGAAAACTCATAAAATCATAAGATATGTTATCTCTTTATCACATATGGTTTGTGCAGATTGGAGCAATCGTGCGCAAACGCAGGCGGGCATCTTGCCTTGCGGGGAATGCGATTATATTTATATTACTTTCCCATTAGATAAGCGAAGAGAACGAGACTAATTTCTAGCTTAGTCTAGACTTGAATACGCACCTTAGGTGATATTTTATGGCACGAAAGGAATTCGTAGTTGAGGAAGTCCAGAAATTGATGGACAATATTGAGAATGTCAGGAATGTCGCCATCGTCGCGCATGTCGACCATGGCAAGACTACGCTCACAGACAGCCTTGTTGCAAGGGCGGGCCTGATAAGCAAGGAGCTTGCTGGCCAGCAGAGGATGATGGACTTCGACGAGCAGGAGGCCGCAAGAGGCATCACCATCAAGTCGGCAAACATATCGCTCGGCTTCAACTACGAAGGGAAGGACTACCTTATCAACCTCATCGACACGCCCGGCCACGTGGACTTCGGTTTCCATGTCGTCCGCGCGATGCGCGCCGTCGACGGCGTCTGCCTCGTCGTAGATGCGGTCGAGGGCGTGATGCCCCAGACCGAGACCAACCTGAGACAGGCCCTCAAGGAGAGGGCGCAGCCGGTCCTGTTCATCAACAAGATAGACAGGCTCATCAACGAGCTCAAGTTCGACGCCACCCAGATGCAGCAGAGGTTCGTCAAAATCATCACGCAGGTGAACAAGATCATCGAGACCAACGCCCCGCCCGAGAACAAGGAGGCATGGCTCGTCAAGGTGGACAAGGGGAACGTCGCCTTCGGGACTGCATACAACAAGTGGGCGGTGTCCTACTCGTCCATGAAGAAGTTCAACATCGGCTTCAAGGACATCTACGACAAATGCGCCGCAGGGGAGCACGCATGGCTCGTCGAACGCAGCCCCCTGGACGAAGTGCTTCTTGAAATGATAATCAAGCACCTGCCGAACCCCAAGACCGCCCAGCCATACCGCATTCCGGTCCTCTGGAAGCACGGCGACCTCACAAGCGAGGCCGGAAAAAACATGCTCGCATGCGACCCCAAGGGCAAGCCCATCGGCGTCTGCTTCGGCGTAGCTTACGACGAGCACGCCGGGGAAGTGGCGGTCGTCAGGCTGTTCACGGGAACGGTGGAGAAGGGGACGAACCTCTATGTATCGACGAAGAAGGTATACGCCCGCGTCCAGCAGGTCGGCATCTACATGGGCCCCGACCGGGTCGCCGCCCAGAAGGTCATCGGCGGCAACATCGGCGCGTTCGTCGGCCTGAAGGACGTGTACGTGGGTGAGACGATTTCATTCGAGCCCGTCGAGCCGTTCGAGCAGATTAAGCACTACTCCGAGCCGGTCATCACGAAATCGCTCGAAGTCAAGGAGCAGAAGGACCTGCCGAAGCTGATCGAGGCCCTCCGCGGCATATCCAAGGAGGACCCGACAATCAAGATTTCGCTCAACCAGGACACCGGCGAACACCTGGTCAGCGGGAACGGCGAGCTGCACCTCGAAATCATCGAGTACAAGATACAAATCGAGAAGAAGATACCCATCATCACCTCGGCGCCCATTGTCGTCTACAGGGAAGCCCTGCTCGGCAAATCCGGCGTCGTGGAGGGCAAGTCGCCGAACAAGCACAACAGGCTGAAGGTGACCGTCGAGCCGCTCGAACCCGAGATTATCAAGGCCATAGAGGACGGCACCATCAAGGAGGGCAGGCCCAAAGGCCGGGAAGTCTGGGAGAAGCTCGTCGAGCTCGGCATGGAGCGCGATGAGGCGAGGAGCATCTATGACATCCACAATGCCAGCGTCTTCATCAACGGGACGAAAGGCATCCAGAACCTCAACGAGGTCGAGGAGCTTCTCGTCCAGGGATTCGAGGAGGCGCTCGACCAGGGGCCCCTTGCCAAGGAGAAGATGAGCGGCATCAAGGTGACCCTCATCGATGCGACGCTTCACGAGGACAACATCCACCGCGGGCCCGCGCAGATGATTCCGGGCATCAAGAGGCCGATTTACGCGGCCTTGCTCATGGCGGGAATGACCCTGCTGGAGCCCAAGCAGAAGGTGCTCATCAACACGCTGCAGGAGTATGCCGGCGCCGTTATCAACATGACGAACGGGCGCAGGGGCATCCTCGTCGGCATGGAGCAGGAAGGCGAGAACGCCGCAATCACCACCCAGCTTCCGGTCGCCGAGATGTTCGGCTTCGCGAACGAACTGCGCGGCGCCACCCAGGGCAGGGCGATTTGGTACCAGGAATACGCCGGATACCACCCGATGCCCAAGGAGCTCGTGTCGAAGGTCGTCAGGACGATCAGGGAGAGGAAGGGAGAGAAGCCCGACCCGCCGACGCCGGAATTCTTCATGGAATAGTAACCCAATTTTTTCTATTTTTTTTTAAAAAATAATAACGAGGCCCCGCCCGGTGAAGCGCCGGACGGCCATTCCTTTCTTATTTTCGCATGTTCCTCCGGTGGTCGGACAACCGCATCTCGACCCAGTTCCGGGCCTCGCCTTCGGCCATCGGCTCGATTAGCTTATGGCGGAGCGGGCGCGCCTTGCTGAAGAATATCCACGTGGGGTAGCGCTCGACCTCGTACCTGTCCGCGATTTCCTCGAGATTTACCGCATCGAGGCGGAAGAACTCCGCCTTGCCGGCGAATTCTTCGGAAAGGCGGTTTTCGAATTCCTCGGACGATTTGCAATCCGCGCACCAGGTGGCGTAGAAGACGACCACTGCCGCGGGCTTTCCCTTCAGGGCGGTTTTCGGGTCCTCGGATAATTCGGTGATTGCCATGATTGAGATGGCCCAGGAGAATTTTTAACGCATATTGTCGATTCCATTCCGATGTTAAGGCTATTCGACACGCTTTCGGGGGGAAAGCGCCCATTCAAGCCGCTGGGGGGCCGGAAAGTCGGCATATACACATGCGGCCCTTCGGTCTACAGCTACTCGCATATAGGCAATTTCAGGACATACCTCTTCGAGGACGTCCTCGTCCGGTATCTCATTTACAAGGGATATCGCATCAGGCGCGTCATGAATATCACCGATGTCGAGGACAAGGCCGTACAGGCGGCGAGGAAAAGCGGCCAGACGCTGGGCCGGCTGGAAAGGGACAAAATACGCGCGTTTTTCAGGGATTACAGCGTCCTCGGGATGCTTCAGCCCGACGTCGTAGCGAAGGCATCCCTGCATGTGCCAATGATGGCAGGCCTGATCGGAAGGATTTGCAGGGCGGGATTCTGCATCGAGGAGAGGGACGGCGTTTATTTCGATGTCAGGCGCTTTCCGGGCTATGGGCGCTTGCGCCGCCTGAAATCGCGCCGCTACATGGGAAAGGCCGCGAATGACGATTATTCGCGCGAGGGGCTCTGGGATTTCCGGCTATGGAAGAGATGGACGCGCGGCGACGGAAAAACCGGATGGGACAGCCCGTTCGGGTTCGGCAGGCCGGGCTGGCATATAGAATGCAGCGCGATGGCGATGCATTATCTCGGAGAGAGGTTCGACATACATTGCGGCGGCACCGACAACATCTTCCCGCACCATGAAAACGAGATAGCGCAGAGCCAAGCCGCGACCGGCAAGATGCCCGCCAACTTCTGGCTCCACGCGAAACATCTCACGATCGGCAGGCGGAAGATGTCGAAAAGGACCGGGAACGTGCTGTTTGTCCGGGATTTGCTGGATATCGGCGCCCATCCCGAGTGCATACGGTATTACCTGATTTCGAAGAGCTACCGGAAGCGGCTCGATTTCACGCTCGGGATGTTCGAAAAAAAGGTATGCGTGTGCGAGCGGACGACAAAGCTCCTGTCCAAGCTTAGGCGGCTTGGCTCCGCAGGCAGGCGGCAGGCCGCTGGCGCTGGCAGGGATGGCGGCAGCAAGTCGGGGGCGGAACTGGCCATGCGACTGCGAATGGGCTTTGAATCCGCGATGGATGACGATTTGGACACCGGTCTTGCCCTCCGGAGGATATTCTCTATATTCAAGGAAATCGACGCCAGTCTCCATGAAAAAAAGCTAAGCCCGGCTGGCGCGAGAGAGATAATAAGGGCGATGAGACGGATAGACTCGGTCCTCGGGCTTTTCGTCTGAAGCAACGCTTCATGCGCGCCGCGCAGGCTTGCCCGAACGGGATTGGGACGGAACGACTATACACCCGCCCCGCGCGTTGCCGAGCGTCTCGGACTTTCCCGCGATATGCAGCCTGATTGTGATTGCGGCGGCGATTGCATCGAGCTCGTCCTGGGTGTATGCTTTGCAGGGGAGACTCAGGGACTTCCGCGCCCAATGCAAAATGCGGCGGCCGTCCTTGCGCGGGATGCCGAGGATGTCGAACGTCGCGCCGGGATAAACTTCGAGGACGCTGGTGCCCGGAATCAATCCCTTCAACTTAGATTTCAGCGCCATCCCGCGCCTGGTGAGCATCCTCATCGGCCCGATGGTTATCGGGAAGAACCGGATGCCCCTCGCCCGGAGCGCGAGGTCGCACGGGCGGAAGTGCTCCGGGCCCTTCTCGTCTATGCTTTCCCTTCCCGGCGGGAGCGAAAGCGGGGCGTCGATTCCGATGGCCTTGGCTCCGGGGAATGACCTTACGAAGTCCAGGATATCCTGGTCCGTGTGCGCGATGCGCGTCTCCGCACGGTTTCCCCGGATGACGCAGATGCCCGTGTCCCTCTTCGGGCTTCCGGCGAGGTCTATCCCAATAATCACCTTGGGCCTGGCCTTGCCAATCGCGTGTTTGCCCCCGCCCATGCGCATCTCACCGCTTTATGGCGTATAGCCCCTGGAGCCGGGAGACGTAGCGGATTCCGGAAAAACCGGCTTCCTGCATGCGTTTCCCGACTTCCTTGTCTATCTGCCTGCCCCTGCCCTTGCCGACCGAACCGAAATAGTGGAATATGCGCGCGCCTGCCCTGCATGCGCGGAAAAGCCCGCGATAGAATTCCAGGGAATAGAGCTCGGGGGCGTGGGATATCCGGGGCGGGTCGTGGATTACGAATGAGAACATGCCGTCCTCGAACCCGCTAACCAGCTCGGCCGAGCTACCCTTCATGACCAGGATGTTCCCCCCTTTCTTGAAAAGCGGCTCGCTAAGGGGGTTCCATTGGGCGAGCGAAAGCACGGCCTCCGAAACCTCGCACGTGACGACCAGCTTGACCGACGGGACTTGCGCTGCCGCGATTGCGGTATAGCCTAGGCCCATGCAGGTGTCAAGCACCGTGAACGAGCCGGCCTTCGGGATATTGAGGCCCTTCACGACCTCCTTCGAGTAGTCGAGCGGGCTCTTGAAATCGCGGACCAGCTGCATCCGAAGCCCGTCCACTTCCAGGACAGGGACGCCGTTGTACGGCTTGAGCTTGTAATAATGGCCGCAGAACATGTCCAGCCGCATCTCCCCCTTGCCGGTATCGGCGTAGAGGAAGTTGCCGTCCGTCGTATACGTGATCGAGCCGTCGGCGCTCCTGCAGAAGAATTTGCGCTCCTTGGATGCCATTCGGAATGATGTCGTCGGGGGGGTTTAAAATTGCGGCTGGGATTCCGGGCATTCCCATCATGCCGGCCGCCGGGGGGGAATTATGGTATTTGCAGGATTAAAATGGAAGAGTTTATAAAATCTAGCTGAGATAGACAATTCATGGATGGACAGGGAACCGACGGGGCTGGGGAGCACACGCGCATCATCCGGCCTTACGACCCAGGCACGAACGTCATCACAAGAATCACTGACGTCAATGATATCATCGAATTCGACAGGAGCCTGAGGGCCGTCACCGAGGGGCTTCCGAGGCCGATCCGGATAGGAAGCGTGCTTCGGGCGGGCGAACTCGCATATGCCCAATGGGGCATAGGGATAACCGAGGAGAACCGCGACCAATTGCGGAGATTGGCGAACGCGCATTACATTCTCGATGCCGAAGACGGGAGGACCGAGCGCACCGGCGATGATTTGAAGTATGTGAAGAAGAGGCTTTCTTCGGACAGCCTTGAGAGCATGGCGCTTTATATCGCCAGCCTGGTCAAGGAAATCGCCGTAAAAATCGACGACGGTGTCCGGACGTTCCGCATCTGCAACATCGCATCCGGGGGCGGAAGGCTCTGCTCGGCTATCGCGACCGCGATGCGCGAGAACCCGGAATCCGAGGCGGTCCTCGAGAGGACCGAGTTCCATCTCGTCGACCAGTCCAACAAGATTTCAAAGGCCGAGAGGAACCTGGATGGTTTCGGCGCAAGGATAATACCCCACGCGATGCTCGACGACCAGTTCCTGCAGGCCGGCGCGGGGTCGTTCGATTTCATAGTGGAGCTTTCGCACCTGCATAGGAAACCGTTCCTGGGTTCCTACCTTCCGAAGCTGCATGCAGCCCTGAACGACGGCGGGCTCTTCATATCCGGGGATTTCCATTCATTGGCGTGCCAGCACCCGTATTACATTTACAACCTGCTCAAGGAGATGGGCGTCGAGAACTGGAGGCTGAACCATTTCGACGAGTTGATCGGCCCGTTAAGCCTCGGAATCCCGAACGTCCTGCGCGAAGGGGAAGCCGAGGCGATATCCGACCACTACGCTTACTGGCTCAACCTCTCGACGGGGATAGCGAACCGGAATTACCAGGGGGAACGGAAGGTCCGCATCCTGGGGGCGTTCACATCCGCCGCCCAGCTCGATTACGCGCTCAAGGAAGCCGGGTTCTGCACGGATACCGACATGATAAAGAAGGCGTTCCCCGAGGCCAGGCTGCCTAACAAATTCCCCCTCAGGGTAGGGGACCGGACGGACAAGGCCGCCGTCTCGGTGGCCTTGCGGCTCGCGAAGGGAGGCTGAGTCCATGAACATGAGGGAAACCCATGGCGCCATCGCGGAAGTCGACCATATTCTTGACGATGTGTTCAGGGGCCTCCGGATGGCTCCCGGAAGCATCTGCATGATTGCCTGCCAGTACCTGAAGAACTGGGGCATCATGGTGAACGATGAAAACCGGGAGTTCATAGAGGAAAAATCCCTGGACGGCTTCCGGCGGCAGTGGAGGTCGAGCAGCAGCCTTACCCACCAGATGATAAACAACGCTTCCAGCAGGGCCGGAATCACGTACAACAACAACCAGCTCAACCAGATGCTGGCAAGCATGGCCATGGGCGTGATAGAGGAGATGGCCAGGGATTGCGCCGGCAAGAAGAGGATCAGGGTGCTCGACATAGGCGCGGGCGACGGCAAGACGACGATTGCGGTCCTGGACCAGATGAGGTCCATGGGCCAGGAACAGCTTGCCGGGCGATGCAAGTTCATCCTCCTGGACCCGTCCCCCGTCGCGCTCGCGGCGGCGCATACGAGGATTGGCGAGCGGGGGGCCGTCCTTCCGATTGGAGGGACGCTCGAGGATTATTTCGACGAGGACCCGAAATCCCCGGATATCGTGATATCCAATGCCGTGTTCCACCATTTCTCGTTCCCAACGTTTTTGGGCAGGATATATGAGAAGCTTGCCGATGACGGTGTGATGGTGGTGGGGGACTGGCATACGACCATCTGGTCCCAGCCCGCGTTCATCGTCCCGATTCTTCGGATGCTGAATGCCGAGGAGTCCAAAATCAGGCGTTTCGAGATGGTATTCAACGTCAAGAAGGGCGACATTGAGAGATTCGAGAGGGAGCTCACCCCCATGCAGAGGGAATCGAACAGGCGCATGCTCGAGTATGAGAATTACCTTTCTATGGAATTGAAAGGCACCGAGCAGGCCACCCCGCTCCTGCTTTTCGAAGCGCACGAATCGCTTGAAGACAGGATGGGGAAATACCGCGATACGGGGTTCGTCACCGACCTGAACGAGCTAAAAGAGAAAAAATGGTGCGGGAGCATCAGGAGCAACGTCCGCACGCCCAAGTCGAAATACGAGCTTGGCGCAGTGGCCCTCGTTGCGAAATAGGCGCAGTCCGGGCTTCCTGCGCGCCCCCTGCTAAAAGTCCGCACCCTCAAAGCGATCAGAATTCTATCGTTTCCTTGCCCATGAAATCCTGGAGCACCTTGGGGATTATGACCGTCTTCTTGTCCTCCTGGAAGTTCTCGAGGATTGCAATCATGGTCCGGCCGACGGCGAGCCCGCTCCCGTTCAATGTGTGGACGTGCTCCATGCCCTTTTGGCCGCGGAACCTGATGTTCGCCCGCCTGGCCTGGAAATCCGTGCAGTTCGAGCAGGACGAGATTTCCCTGTACGTGTCCTGGGACGGTATCCAGACCTCGATGTCGTATGTCTTCGCGCTCGCGAAGCCCAAATCCCCGGCGCAAAGCTCGATGACGCGGTAGGGCAGGCCGAGCAGCTCGAGTATGCGCTCGGCGTCTTTAGTCAGCCCTTCGAGCTCCTGGAAGCTGTTGTTGGGGTGGGCGAACTTGACCAGCTCGACCTTGTTGAACTGGTGCTGGCGTATCAGCCCCTTGATGTCCTTGCCGTAGGCCCCGGCCTCGCGCCTGAAGCACGGCGTGTATGCGGTGAGCTTGATGGGCAGGTTCTTCTCGTCGAGGATCTCGCCGGCGTAAAGGTTGGTGACAGGCACTTCCGCGGTCGGAATCAGCCACAGGTCGTCCTCCGCGCATTTATACAGCTCCTCCTTGAACTTCGGGAGCTGCCCGGTCCCGGTCATCGTCGCCGTGTTGACGAGGTATGGCGGAGCGATTTCCAGATAACCCCTGGAGGAGTGCACGGCGAGCATGAAATTCACGATTGCGCGCTCGAGCTTGGCGATGTCCCCTTTCAGCACCGCGAACCGGTGGTGGGCGAGCTTCACGCCCCGCTCGAAGTCGATGATGCCGCTCTGCTGGGCGATGTCGACGTGGGAAAGCACGGCTTTCGAGTCCTTTTCAGGCTTGCCGCATGAGCGGACCACCGGGTTGAAGGTTTCATCGGCACCCTCGGGAACTGATTCGTGGGGTATGTTCGGGAGCATGAGCAGGTGGACCTTGATCTGCTCCTCGAGCGTCGTCGTCTCGAGCGAGATGTCCTTGATGCGCTTGGCTATCTCGCCAGAGCGGGCAATCTCCTCTTCCGCGCCTTCGCCTTCCTTCTTTTTCGCGTTTATCTGCATGCTCAGCCGGTTCCGCTCGCCTCTTAGCTCCTCCTCTTCCTTCTTTATGTCGCGCCACTGGGAATCAAGCTCTTTGATTTTGGCCAGGGCGGCATGCGCGTCCTCCTTGTAGTGCCTTCTCCGCAGCGAGTCTTCGGCTGCCGCCGGATTGTCCCTTATGAGCTTGATGTCAATCATAGTACTACCTCATACTGCATTCTGGCGAATCGGTTTTTTATTCATTCATTTCAATAGCGACTGGAAGCGGGCGATCGCCTCTTCCAGCTTCCCGTTATGGTTGTAGATGACAACCGCAGGCGCACCGGAGAACGCGGAATATGCCGCAAGGTAGCCCTTGTTCATCTCGTCGTGCAGGGCGATGTTGTCGACGTCCCGCTTGCGCGTCGGGTCGCTCTCGCGCCGCGCCTTGAGCTCCTCCGCGCTTGCCGTGACATACACCAGCGCCTCGACCTTCCAGAGCTTCAGGAACTCGAACGGCAAGCCGGGGTAATAGCCCGATGGCGTCGCTACCGAGCAGTGCGTGTCGAGGATGACTTTCCCCGGCATCTTCGCAAGAGCCTCGGCGACGAGCTTCTGCGCCAGCTTCTGCTTCTCGATGGGCAGCTTCCGCATCTCGTCGCGGTCCTTGATTCCGAACTCCTTCTTCTCGATTTCGAGCATGAGGTCGCCGTAGTTGACGACCTTGTATTCGGACTTGAGGCCCTTCAGCACGGTTGTCTTCCCAGCTCCCGGAACGCCTAATGCGATAATCATCCAAAGCACCCATCGCGATATTTCATTCTCGTTGCGTGTTCTTCTCGTTGCTTGTTCATTTCGTCGTATTCCTGTATTTCGCTGCGTTCTTATTTTACGGCCTCGCCGAACAGCGAGCCGAGGTTTGCATCGTATATGTCGACGTCGACGAAATCCCCCAGCTCCCCGGAGAATCCCTTGACGACGACCTGATGATAGTTAATTGCCCTACCTTTGAAATCCTTTTCCTTTTCGGTGATGAGCACCCTCAACCTCCTTCCGACGTATTGCATTCGCCTTTCCTTCGTGATTTCCTTCGTGAGCGCGCTCACCACCCCGCTCCTGCGCTTCACGATGCCGTTTGGAATCTCTTTGAGCCCCTTTGCGACCGTCCCGGGGCGCGGACTGAACTTGGATACATTCACCACTTCGGGTTTCGACCGGCGGAGGAGTTCCAGCGTCTCCTGGAAGTCGTCCTCGGTTTCAGTGGGGTAGCCCACGATGATGTCAGTCGCAATCGATGCTTCGGGAAACGCCCCCCTCGCAGTTTCGACAATATCGTAAAAATCCCGAACTGAATGGTCCCTGTTCATCTCAGTGCACACCTTCTCGCTCCCGGTCTGGACCGGCACATGCAGGAACTTGTAGAAGCAGGGGCTGTGCAGCGCATCGAGGATTCCGGGGAGCATCCGTTTTGCATGTTCGGGGTTTATCATCCCCAGGCGGACCATGTATTCCTTCCCCTGCACCCGCCCGGAGCTGTCGTCGTTCGCTATCGCGCCAAGCAGGGCAAGCAGGTTCGTCTTGATGTCCAGGCCGTACGCCCCGGAATCCTGGCTAGCCAGCTGGATTTCCCGCGCACCATTCCGGACTCCGTCGTTTATCCACTTGACGATTGATTTGGGCGGATAGCTGGAAAGATGCGGGCGGGCGAGCTTGGTCTGGCAGAAATGGCACGAGGACACGCAGCCGTCGTTGATGGGGATACGGCATATGGGCGCCGTGAGGATTCTCGGGAGGCCTGTCTTCGCGTCGCAGGGGCCTGTGCAGGCGTATATCGACGGCTTTTTGGCGAGCGCGTCAGCCACGGCGCTGCCGATGTGCCGTATGGATGATGGGGAGACAATCGGCGCAAGCGGGCAGGATTTGCGTATTTTCCCTATGTTGGCGCTGATGCATCCGGCCACGACGAACGGCCTGCCGGCTTCCACAAGGCGCTTCATACGCGCGAAAATCCGGTTTTCCGTCGCGCCCTTGACCGTGCATGTATTGAGGACGGTTACATCGCACCCGGCTTCAGAATCGACAACAGCATGCTCTGAAAGCAGAATCGCGCGCATGATGTCCGAGTCGGCCTGGTTGAGTGTGCAGCCGTAGGTTTCGATGTAGACTTTAGCCATGGCATTCACGCAAAGCAGGTAATGATTCGGCGGGGATTCGGCCGGACTAGGCATTCATGCGAATCGCAGTGATGTCCTCCCAGGACAAGCGCGATTCGCTCACTCGCCGAACATCCTGCCGAAGCTCGGGTACATCTCGAACGCGTTCATCTGCTCGAGCTGCTCGTACATCTTGTGCAGGATGCCGACGGTAAGGAGTATGCCCGTGCCGGTTCCGAGGGCGCCGGTCAAATCAGCTATGGCGGCAAGCAGTCCGACGCAGAGCGAGCCCATCACGGTAAGCGGGAATATGTGCTTGTTCAGTATCGTCTCGAGCATGCGCGGGTCGCGCCTGAATCCGGGTATCTGCAGCCCGGAATCCGAAAGCTGGCCTGCGACGCTTTTCGCGTCCATGTTCGCCGTTTCGACCCAGAAGAGGCCGAACAGGACCGAAACGAGCGCGAGGCCGAGAGCGTACACTGCGGCGTGGACCCATTCCGGTATTTTCAGGAACGGAGTCGAGCTGTTGAGGAATTCCCAATGCTCGCGCGTGCCGCGCCCCGAGCCGGCCGTTATCGGCGTGAAAAGGTAAAGCACGCCGTCCGAAAGCTGCTTGTTTGCGTTGACATACCCCACCAGGGGGACGATGCCGTCCTGGTCCAGGGAGTAGTTCCTGGTCTCGGCAAGGTGCGCCGCAAGTTCTGTCGGCTGGCCTGCCTGGTCCCAGTACTGGCCGAGCAAAAGCCCGCCGGCAAAGAGCTGCAGGTTGATGATTAGCGCGCTCGCGAAGATGACCGGGATGTTGGATACGTAGAAGAACTTGAGCGGGAGCTTCGGCACCATGCCGCGCACGCGCTCGAACGCTATCGGTATCTCGACCTTGACCGATTCGGCGTATACGACGGTCAGGAACACGAGGATCGTGAAGCCGAACGGCAGCAATGACAGGAGCGCATTCGGCAGGGCCTCCGCCCCGCCTTCAGCCATGACCGAGACCACGCTCGGCGGATACAGCTGGCCGATGAACAGGATGTCGAAAAGGCCGAGGACGACCGAGAGCGAGACGCCGGCTGCGATGAACAGGCTGATGCCGCTCCCTATGCCGTACTTTGTGACCAGCTCGTCCAGGAAAAGGACGAGGATCGAACCGAGGGTAATCTGCAGGACGACGAGTGCCATCGTGTATGGCGCGTGGGTGCTCTGCAGCCCGCTGACCGGGTCGACGATGACGCCCTCGCCGAGGCCCGTGAATATGGGCGTGACGGGGACGATTCCGGTGAAGATGACGAAGATGACCGCTTCGACAAGGGCGAGCGTGATTGCGAGTATCTTCTGCGTCTCGAGGAACTTCGCCTTGTCCTTCTTGTCCTTGAGGTTGAGGTTCAGGAGCCCGGCGCCTACGAATAGCTGGAGGAATATGCTGGCCAGCACGATTGGCCCGATGCCCGTCGTGAGGAGGCTGCCTATCCTGGATGCAGTTATCGTCTGGAGGAAGTCTATGCCCCCCGTGACCTGCGGAACGCCGAAAACAGTCGTCTGGTACATGAGGAAATACAGGACCAGCGCGAGGCCCGTCCACATGAGGCGGTCCTTGCTTCCGAGCGGCTTCGCAGGAGCCTTGATTTCAGGCAAAAATCCCGCTAGTGAATGCAAAATGTCTATTACTCCCATTCGATGAACCTCAGGTAGATAGTTCCGGGTAATTTTATAAACCTGCTTCCGTCACGCTGGCCCGCGTTCATGCGGCCGGCGCCTTGGCGGGCTCCAGCTTGGAAATCTGCCCGCCTGTTTCGGTGAGCTTCTTTTCCACGTTCTTGCTCCATGCGGATGCACGGATGACGAGCGGGACCGTGACTTTTCCGGTCGCGAGAACCTTGCCCTCGAAATCGAAGTGGTACTTGCCCGCCTTCTTCTCGAGCTTGTTGCCCAGCGCCTTCTGGTTGATATCGTAAAGGTGGGTCACGCTGACGGTTGCCTCGGGGTTCGGCCTGACGAATCCGGTCTTGCCGAAATATCCTGGCGCGTATTTTGCCGCCCAGGTCCCCTTGTGCTTGCAGATGCCGGCCATTCCGTGCCCTCCACGGTTGCCGCTGCCCCTCCTGTTCTTGCAGTTTCCGCGGCCGTGCGTCCTGTGGCCGAGGTATCCCTTTTTCTGCCTTCCTTGCCTCTTGGTCATGAGAATCACCTTAAATCATGCGCCTGAGGAGGGTGTCCATCTCGCCCCTCTTGCCCAGGTCGCCCTGCGGAAAGCTCCGCTTTATGTCCCTGTACCCCCTCGAAGGGGGGCTGAGCCTGAAGACCGGGTTCGCGAAGTCGGTGGTCTTCTTTCCGGAGAAGATCTCGCTCGCCGCCTTCTTGATGTCGTCCTCCTTGAGGACAGTCCTCAGCATGCTGCTGCCCTTCCTCCCGCGCTTGGTGAGGAGGGAAAGTATCGTCTCCTCGGCAATGGGCCCGTAGGCCACATAATCCTTGACCTGCTCGAGCATGCCCTTGTACTGGGGCGAGTCGTCGACCAGCACGCAGTGGTTCGGCCTTTCCAGCCTCAGCAGTTCCATCGCCTTGACTATGCGGGGCGCGATTTTGCGGACCCCCCTTACGCGAACAACGGCAATTTTCATCAGTATCCCCTCGTGAGAATGAACCTTATTCCGCCCTCGGCTTGAGGAGGTTGAGGTTATCCAACGCCTTCATTGTGGCGACCGCCATGTTGTAGACATTCTTTCCGCCGTGGGCCGAGCTCCACGCGTCCTTGACGCCGGCCATGCCCAGGACCTTCTTCACGACGTCGTTCGCCGCAAGGCCGAGCCCCCTCGGGGCGGGCTTCAGCGTGACAATCGTGCTTCCTTCCTTCCCGACGGTCTTCATGGTCACCGAGTGGTGCAGGGCGCACTTGCATTCCCAGCTCCCGCACCCGGTGGATATCGCCACCATGTGCTTCTTCGCATCACGCACGGCGTAATCCATCGCCGGTTTCAGCTCGTCCGATTTTCCCACGCCGAGCCCGACGTGCCCCTTGCGGTCCCCGATGACGGTGACCACGCGGAACTTCACACGCTTGCCCGAGTCGGTGACACGCTGAGTCGTCTTAATCAGGAGATTCTCGGACTCCATGTCCGGAAGCAGGATGTCGACCAGCTCGGTCTCGAGAATCGGCTTTCCCGAAACGAGAATCTCTTCGAGCGTGGTAATCTCGCCGCTTTTGACCTTGATGCCCATGCTTGTGCGGGGCTGCCACGATTCCTTGTCCACGGTCCTTATTTTTTCTGCCATTTTAGTATCACCCTGGTTTCATGTTCAGCCTGCGCTGAGCTTCCCTTTAACCTCGTTGAATATGCCCTTGTACTTGTCGGGCGGGTTCGAGAGCTTGCCTGAGGGCACCTTGTCCTTGTCGAAAAGCGAGCTTAGCCCGGCATCAGCCGCGCCCTGCTGCGCCGCGAAGACGATCGAGCCTTTCGAGGGCACGTACATCCCCATGTCAAGCACGAACTCCTTGACCCCTTTCTTCTGCGCTAACCTCCCGGCCATGAGGCCCGCGAGGTAGGCCGTCCACACGTTCCGCTTCGAAGGCCACTTGTAGAGCTTCGAGAGGTGCGTGCCGCTCACGGTGAGCAGCGTCCGGTCGCCCTTCGGGTCGAAGTTGATGAACTGGACCACGATGCCTTTGTTGCTCCTGCGCACGACCATCCTCGTCCGGCCTCCCTTCACGAGGGCCAGCCTCTTGGCGAAATTGGTCTTGCCTTCCCTTCTCCTTCGGAAGTATACCTTGAAACTCGGACCATCTGCTCTAGTCATCTTTGTTCACCCTTTGTGTGCTTGGAATGCTCGTTCTTCGGCGTAGCCTCCCTTTTCGGCTCGGGCTTCGCCTCTGCTTTCGGGGCCGCCGCGGACTTCTGTACCGAAGGCGCCGCCGCGCCCTGTTTCTGGGGCTTCTGCTTCTGCGGCTTCGGCTCGGGTTTCTTGTATTCCGCCTTCACCATCTCGTAGCCCTGCGCCACGAGTCCGGCCTCCTTGAGGTAAAGAAGCATCGCCCTCTTGTTCCTGAATATGCCGCTCTTGACCTTGCCGTAGATTGCGCGCCTCGCCTCGTGCTTGAGGGCGCCCGAATCGAGCAGGACGTTGAGGAAGCGCCTCTGCGCGCGTATCTTCTGCATCCAGACCGCCTTGCTGTCCAGCGGGGTGCCCTTGCGCCTTCCGCGCCCGGTGCGCCCGGTCCTTCTGGTGCTGGCGCGGCCCTGGTTCTTGTTCTTCGTGATGATGCCCTTGTCTATAAGGCCGCGGACGTCGCCCCTTGTGAGGGCGCCTTCCGCTTCCTTCAGGCCATCAGGATTTATCCTGACCTTGTTCTCGCCGACATTGAATATGTCGGCCGCAAGCCTCCGAACTGTCGCGATTGTCATGAGCAAACACCTACTTCTTCGACGGCGCCGGCTTGGCGTCCTCCTTCGTACCGTTGAAACGGTTGTTCAGCACCTCGATTTTGAGCGCCTTCGCCCTCTCCTCGAGCTGCTTCCTCTTCTTCCCGCCGAGCGCGGAGGCGAGCCTTACTACGACTTCCGCCTCCTTGAGCGCGTCCAGCTCGGCCAGGTTGCTGACGAGCACTTCGGTCCTGCCGCTGGAATGCAGCCCGCGGACCGTGAGCGCATTCTTGTACCCGATTTTCGGGAGCGCGCCCATGAACCTGAACTTCATGCGCTTCTTGTTGTGGGTTCCGCGCGGCTTCCTCCAGCGAGCCTTGACGCTCTTGAAGAAATGGAGGTTGGGAACGTTGAACTTCGGCTTCCTCTTGCGGACCACCCGCGATTTCCGTGCTTTTCCTGTTTTTTTCTCTGCCATTGAACATCAACCCCTCAGCCTTCGACCTCGTAGATTCCGTCCTGGAAGACGCGGCCGTCCTTGTCCTTGATGCGCATCGCGGTCCTGAGGTTGGCTATCGTCTGCCCGACCGCCTCCTTGTCGGGGCCGGAAACCGTGACGCTCTGCCCCTTCGCCAGGACCTTCGTGCTGCCGATAAGCACCGTCTTCCTCGCCTGCTTCTCCCCGAGGAAGTTCTTGACCATCACGTCGCTTCCCTTCACTTCAATCGTGATGGGGAAGTGCGCGTAAAGCAGCTTCAGGTTCCTCGTGTATCCGCTGGACACGCCCTTGAGCATGCTTTTCACGATGGATTCGAGGGTGCCTTGAAGCGCCTTGTTCGGCGTCTCGATTACTATGTCGTTGCCGTTCACCGCGACCTTCGACCCTTTCGGGAACATCTTGTGTACCTCGCCCTGGGGGCCTTTGGCCGTTATCTTGTGGCCTTCGACCCGGACGTTAATGCCTTGTGGAATCTCCATGAGCAACACCTAGTAGACGTACGCGAGCAGCCTTCCGCCGAATTTCTTCTTCTCGGCTTCGGCGTTCGTCATTATCCCGCCCGGCGTGGAGACTATCAGCAGCCCCACCCCGAAACCGGGGATGAACTCCTGCTCCCGCTTGGACCATTCCGCCCTCCGGACCGGCAGCCTCGGCTTTATGACGCCGCAGTCGTTTATCCTTCCGTCGAGGGCTACCTCGTACCAGCCCCCGCGGCCGTCGTCGACCGTCTTGTAGTCCTTGAGGTACTTGTGCTCCTTGAGCACGCGGAGTATCTCCCCTATCAGCCTCGTCGCCTTGACAGTGCATTTGTCCTGTCCGACGATTTCGTGCGTCTTTATCGTATTAAGAGCATCAGCCAAATGGTCAGTCATCGAATCAACCCCCGTATTTGCGGAATCCAATGTTTTCAGCCATCTCCCTGAAGCATCTCCTGCAGACGTTGAGCCGGTACTTCCGTATCAGCGCCCGGGAGTTGCCGCAGTTCCGGCAAACACGCTTTCCTTTTCCCTTGTATCTCTCCTCCATTGACAGCGTCATAAGCATCACTCGATTTTCACGTTCAGGCTTGACTTGGCGAATTCCATCGCCTCTTCCCGGCTCACGCGGTGGCCTTTCCCGACCGGCGCCGGCCTCAGCTTCCTTATCGAAATGCGCCTGCCCCTTCTTGCGAGTGAGACGCAGATGTCGAACCCGAACATCGCGATTCCGGGGTCGTATTTCGCGCCCGGGAAGTCGATGTATTCGTGCACGCCGAATGCGAAGTTGCCCTGCTTGTCGAAGTTCGACTGCTTGAGCACCCTCCTCTTGGCCGTGACGGCCTTCTCAAGGAACGCCTTCGCCTCGGCCCCGCGCAGCGTGACTTTCGTCCCTATCGGAAGCCCCTTCCTCAGCTTGAAGACGGGGTCCCTGCGCCTCGCGTGCGTCTCCACGGGCTTCCTCCCGTCTGCGAGCCGCTCGAGGAGGCCTTTCGCCTGCTCAAGCTTGTCGCCCGGGGCGCCCACGCCGATATTTACCGTGACTTTCTCGATGAGTATCTCGCGCATCTTGTTGGCATCCATTCCGTTCACCCTTTGGCTCCGAAGGCCTCGTCAACGACGAACAGGTATTTCGCCACCGTGACGAATTCCTCAGCCTTGTCCTGCACGAGCGCTTCCGAGGGCTTCCCGCCCTTCCGCTCGATGATTTCCTTGAGCTTGACAATCATGCCGGCGTGCTTGCCCTCCATGATGAGGCACCGCGAGCCCTTCTCCCTTTTCAGGTGCGATTTCATCGCTACCTTCGGGAGCGAGACTATCACGCTGTCCCCCACATGCAGGTGGTTGTCGGACAGGAGGTTCCTCCCGTCGTGGAACATCACGCTGAGCTTGCCGCCGGGAATAGTGTGCTTCTTGACGACACGAAGAATCTTGTGCGTGGCCTCGTCCTTGCTGATTTCGCGCGGGATGAGCCTGCCCTTGTCGTCGACCGTTATTCTGAAGTGCTTCCCCCCTTTCGGGAACGACACCACGTCCATGAGGCCGACCGGGTATTTCTCGTCCGTGCGGACGGCCCCGTCGATTTCGAGAAGCCTCGATGCGAGAATCCTGCGGACTTCGCGAAGCGTCGTCGCAATCTTGAGGACGTCCCTCACCAGGACGCCGAGCGGAATTGAGTGCTTCGCAGGGTGCGGGCCCGGTGCGGTCCTCGTCATCCATGTGTGCGCCTTCCTGTCATTAACCGGGATCGCCTTTGCGGACGCGATCCTTTTCAGATGCTTTGTTCCTCCTCTTTTCGCCATACAAGTATCACCTATGCAGTATCATTTACCTCTGAGCGTTCGGCTTCGTCTGGGCGTGCACGCCCGAGCCCTTGGCGGCCTGGTCCGGATGCCCTTTCCCCTCGTGCGAGTGCCCTTCGTGCTGGTGGGATTGCTCCGGCGCTCTTGCGGGCTCGGCCTTTGCGGCCTCCGCCTTCGGCGCCTCCTTCTTGGGTGCCTCGTGCTTCTTGAACGCGTCCTCGCTGAATATCTCCTTCCTCTCCTTCGTCGTCTCGAGCGCGAGGAGGAGCAGGTTGGACGGTTCCAGCGCGAGGCTGACTTCGCGCCCGCGCACATTCTTCACCACCACGCCTTCGACGAAGACCTTGAGGCGGAGCGTGTTCACGTCGCTGACTTTCGCCTCCTTGCCCTTGCCGGGGCCGCGCATCACCCTGACGGTGTCGCCCTTGCGGACGAGCACGGCCCTCTTCCTGACCTTGAGCTTTGCGCGCAGGTCCTTCGAGAGGTGGATGTGCAGGCGGCTTTTCTTCTGGTGGAGCTTTTCCGAATAGAATTTTTTCCGTTCAGTATCAGACTTCATAGCATAACACCCAATTCGCCTTGTCTACACGACCCCTGCGGATATCGCGGCCACTTTCGGGAACCTTTCCGAGACTTCCCTCGCCACGACGCCCTTGATTTCGGTGCCCACGGGGAGCATGTCGTCGTTCACGAGGACTGCGGCGTTGTCCTCGAAACCGATTCGCATGCCGTTCGCCCTCCTGAACTCCTTCTTCTGCCGGACGATGAGGGCCTTGACGACCTTCTTCACCATGTCGGGCTTCCCCTTCTTGACCGATGCGATTACCACGTCGCCGACACCGAGCTGCGGCCCCCTTCCGCGGGTTCCGCGGTAGTGGAGCGCGCCGACGATGTATATCATCTTCGCGCCGCTGTTGTCGGTGCAGGGCATCATCGTGCCTATCGTCAGCGTCTTCGTTATCGTGCTTGTCAGTCCTTTCATGCCTGTTCACCTTTCACGCTCAGGCCGACAACCGTCCAGGCCTTGGTCTTGCTCAGCTTCCTCGTCTCGGCCAGGTCCACCATGTCGCCGACCTTGGCGTTGATGCATGGCGGGTTGTGTGCAGCGATGTGCGAGGTGCCGCGGGCGTACTTGCGGTACTTGGGGAAGTACTGTATCGTCTCCCTCTCCACTATCACGGTGTGCCTGCTCTTCGCGCTCACGACCTTGCCCATCAGGGTCTCGCCCCTGAGCTTAAGGCCGCCATGCCTGAAACACTTCTTGTCCTCGCATTTCTCTGCCATACATATACCTCGTTGAGTAGCGCTGGTGCGCATGCGTGCCGCCCTTTATTTTTTTGGACGGTGCTTCCCGATAAGCACGCGGACCCGGGCCGTTTTCACGGGGGGTATCCGAATGCCGCCGAACCTAATGAGGGTCCGAATTGAGTGACTATAATACGGGCATTGGGTAATTTGGATACATCCGTTTAAATACTTTTCTGACGCGAATGAATCCAATCTGGTAGTATACGTAATAGACCAGAATAAAAAACAAATGGACGAACGATGAGAGAAAAATGCGGAGGGGTGCAAAAAATGAATAACGGGTGTTTTGAAATCCAGTGACAGAAGGGAAACAAGCGCGGGTTCGAAGCATAGTTCTGATTTTCGCAGGGAAAAACGGTTGAAGCGCCAGGCGGGAAGGCCGAATCTTCTCGATGACGCCACGCTCGGCAGGCTGCTCGAGGCGTATTATACGCACCCGTACAGCATCAGGGAGCTGGCGGACATGTTCGGCGTATCGAGAATGACTGTTTGGAGGGCGGTCCAGGAAACCCGGCAGGTGGCGGCATTCTGAGGATTACGAATTCCGCGCCCCCATCATCGAGGTTTAAAAAACGCCCTGCGGAAGTAATTGCAGGTGAACTTATGAGATTAGCTTTAGCCATATTCGCGGCATTGTTGATTGTCGCTGCCGGATGCACATCCCCGGGCCAGCCCGCAGGAAATCAGGACGGCGCGCAGGGAACCCCGTCCGGCAGCCAGGGCGGCACGCCATCAGGCGGCTCAGGCACAGGTTCGTCAGGCGGCAGTTCGGTGGACCTGAACGCATGCGTCACCAACTGCAATGTCCTTGAGGATATCCCCATGGTGAACACCTGCAAGTCGGGATGCTACATGGGTGCGGCCGAGGACTCCAAGGACGCGAGCAAATGCGACCCGATTGCCACGATGCCGAACATGTCGATTTTCTATTCCACATGCCTCGGGACCGCCGCAGGCGTGATGATGGACATAGCCCCGTGCAGGAAACTCACGAACGTGAGCGAAAAGGACTTCTGCATCGCGATTGCGGCGGACGTGTACAAGAACCCGGCAATCTGCGACGAGATAAACAACTCGATTTACAGGAGCGTTTGCCTCGACGACACGGGCAAGTCCGCGGACGAGTAGCACATTTCCCCATTCTTTTTTTATTAGACTTTTTTCGCGCGCTCGTGCGGACGGAAAGGGATGTCGCGCCCGTCCACGTCCACCTTCTCGCCGGATTCGGCGGTGATGCGGAAGGTCGATGAGTTCTTCGGGATTCTGACTTCCTTCCCGCCGGCATCCCCCGCGCCGGCCGCATCGGCTTTTTCGATTATAATCAGGTTCTTCGTCTCGTCGACAATCGTGCCCTTCAGCCCAATCAGGCCGCGCTGGCTGCTGTTGACGATTTCAGCCTCGAGGCCGATGAACGTCGAGTAGAGCAGGTTCTTTTTTGTAATCATCGGGTTCCGCCTCTGATGCGCATAGGAAAAGGCTGGAGGATGCGGGAAAAGAAAAAATCCGGAAGGTGAGCTGGAAAAAGTCAGCTCACTTCGATGTTTTCCTGGGGATACCCAAGCTGCTTCAGCACTTCGGTCGCGCGCCTCTTGTGGTCGCCCTGGAGGATAATCACGCCCTCCTTCGACGTCCCGCCGCAGGCGAGCTTGTGCTTGAGTTCCTTCGTGGTCGATTCGAGCTGGGCCTTGTCGATGCCCTCGATTATCGTGACCAGCTTCTTGAACTTCTTCTTGGTCGAGTATATCTTGATTTTCGCTGCTCCCTGTTTGTCAAGGATCTCGCAGACGCAGAGATCCATGAGCATTCCGCATTTCGGGCACTTATCCATTATTCCATTCACCTGCAATTTTTTTCGTATGAATTTTTTCGCCTTAACCTGTATTTATTTGCTTGCATCGATGCCGATGCGCCGGATCATTTCTTCTCGGGCTTCTTTTTCGGCCTGGGGGTCTTGAGGGAGGCTATCGCCTTCCTGAGCGGCTTGATGCGGTCCGCCCGCCCTTCGCCGCGAAGCTCTAGCATGGCGCGCTCGAGCTCGACGATTTTCGCGGCCTTCGCCGCGTCGGTCATCCCTTCGATGTCGGTCTTCTTCAGAATTGCCATTGTAATCATCTCCTTCCGTGGAACGGCGGCCTGCGGTTGAACCTCGACGGCCCGCCCCTCTGGTCCCTCTGCGGCTGGCTTTCGGCTGCCGGCGCGGCCGGATTCGCTTCGGCCGGCTTTTCCACGTCGGTCGCGGCCTCTATGACTTTCGGGAGGACGACCTGCGTGGTCAACTTGTCCGGGAAAACGGTTCCCGGGGGAACTATGCGGACGAGGATTCCGATGACGCCCGAGCGCGTGTTGGCGCTGATGTGGGCGACGCGGATGAGCCTTGCCGGCTCGCCTGCCTTCGGGATGTATCCTGCGACGACGCGCAGGCTCTTGGCCCTCGCGCCCTTCGCGCCGATTTTTCCCGCGGCGACGATTTCCGCGCCGAGCGCGCCTGCGCGGATTACCTCGCGGAGGAGGTAGTGCAGGACGGCGCGGACCTTCTTGCCCATCTCGATGTATTTGGCGGCCCTCTTGCCAACCATGCGGGGCTCCAGGAACGGCTCCCTCACCTCGATGACGCTTATCTGCGGGTTTTCGATCTTGAATTCGCTCTTGATGGTGTCGGTCAGCTCGTTGATGAGCCTGCCCTTCTTGCCGATAATCCTCGCCGGGTTCGTGACCTCGAGCGTGATGCGCGTCACGAGCGGCGTCCTCTGTATGTCGACGTTCGCAAGGCCTGCGCGGTCGAGTTTCTTCTCAAGGAACTTCATTACCTGGTACTTGCCGAACGGCTCCTCAATCAGTTTCTCCTGGTATATCATCATGAATCACCTTTTATTGCGCTCTCCGTGCTGGTGCGGGGCCTGCGTCCTGCCCTTCTCCTGGTCCGCGGACTTCTCGGCCTCGTGCTTGTGCTCCGGGTTCGCCTTGGCCTCGTCTTTGAGAAGCTTCGGCTGCTCCCTGGCCTCCGTTCCTATGGCCGGGGCAGGCTCCTTCTTCGATTCCGCGGGCTTTGCGGACTCGGCCGGCTTTGCGGCCTTGGCCCCGGCGTCCGCCTTCTTCGGCGGCGTCACGGTCACCCCTTTCGGGACTTCCGAGCCCTTGAGTATTATCTCGACGCGCGATGTGACGAGGTAGGAGCGGGCCGTGCGGCCTTTGGGCGCCATCCTCGGGTAGATGTCCTTCTTGTTCGCGGACGCCGCGACGATTGTGTAGACCTCGCCGAGGCCCATCGTCTTGCCGTTCGAGATTGCGCTCTGGAGCGTCTTGAGGACGATTTTCGCGGCCTTCCACGGGTAGCGCCCCTTCCTGCCGCCGAGCTCGCGCCGGTGGCCGAGCTTCTTGTTGTGGCGCTTGAAAAGGATGGGTATCTCGCCTTCGGAGGCCATAGTGAGGAAAGTGACGGCCCAGTCGGTTTTCTTGTTCCGTATCCGGCCGCAGACTTCCGCCAGGTCCTTGTAGGACGCATTGACCCCTTCCAGCCGCGCGCTCGCGCAGCTCTCGGTATTTTCGGGCATGTTGGAGTATCCTTTCATAGCCATCACTTCAGCGGCACGAACTTGGAACCTCTCGTAGCTCCGACACCGGGGCCTGAATGAAGGACCCTCGTCGTGCAGTGCGAGAAATCGCCCAGGCGCCTGCCAATCCTGTTGAGCGTTATCTCAACCCGCTTGAACTCCTTGCCGTTGTGGACGCCGAAGGTCAGGCCGAGCCATTCCGGAAGAATAACCGCCTCGCGGACATGTGTCTTGATGACCTTCTTCGGGTTGGCCTTCTTCACGAGCCTTACCTTCTCCACGAGCTTCTTGAGCCGCGGGTTGTTCTTTATGCGGAGCAGGGTCCTCCGCTCCCTTGACGGGATCTTCTTGAGGAAGTCGTCATAGCCGATTGCTCCGGCGTTCTCCTCATCTGTGCCCTTCCATGTGTCTTTCTTCATGTCATCATGCCTCTTTGTTCTCAACCATCCTCTTGCCTTTGCGGCGTCCGGTCTGCCTAGCTGCTATGTGGCCTACCTTTCCGCCTGGCGGGGTTCCCCTTCCGACCGTGGTCGGCTTGCCTACGTGGTGCTGCTTTCCGCCGTGCGGGTGGTTGTACGCCGACTGGTGGACACCTCTTGGGACCGGCCACAGCCTGTGCTGCGCCGTCTTCTTGAACCATTGGTTGCCGGCTTTGAGCATTGGCTTTTCCAGCCTGCCCCCGCCTGCGATGACGCCGAGCTGGGCGCGGCACTCGTTCGATAGGACGAGCGTCGAGCGGCTCGGGAGCTTGACGTATACTATCTTGCCCTCTTTCGCGACGATGTTGGCGTAAGAGCCGGCCGCCTTCACGAGCGAGCCGCCGTCGCCGGCGTTCCGTTCGATATTGAATATATAAGCGCCGTCAGGGATGCGGTAGAGCGGAAGCACGCTTCCGAGCCTCAGCCTCCCCTGCGAGCCGACGTCCACCTCGTCCCCGATGGCGATGCCTTCGGGCGCGAGCAGTATGCCGGATTCGCTGTTGTCGTATTTGACCTTCATGAGCGGGGCGGTCCTCGCAGGGTCGTCGATGAACCCGACGACCTTGCCGGTCAGGACGCCCGTCTTCTCCATGTCGTCATAAGGCCTGTACATAAGGTCGGCCTTGTACCGGTGGCTCGGCGAGAGATATCTCGGCGAACCCCGCCCTCTTTTCTGTTGCTTAAGTCTCTTTCCCATAAACATTACCTCATGCGAGCATCTTCAGTTTCGCAGCGACATCGTCCGCCTTCGAGCCCTTGTCGAGGCGTATCAGCGCGTGCTTCTTTCCGTCAGGGGTTATGTATGTCCTGACGCCTGCGACCTTGACCGAGAAGAGCTTCTCCGTCTCAGCCTGTATGTCTTTCTTGGTCGCCTTCAGGTCCACCTCGAAGGTGAGCGTGTTCTGGTACTCAATCATGCTGATTGCCTTTTCCGTCTTGATTGGCGCTATCAGGATCATGCAGAAAACCTCTTTACAATCTCGGGAATCGAGTTCTCCGAAAACAGGGTGAGCCGCCCGGGGTGCGTGCCCGGAGCCAGGTCCTTGACCGTCAATTCGCTTGCCGCCACAACGTCGACGCCGGGCAGGTTTGCGCCCGCCTTCGTCATCGCGACCGATGAAACGACGATAAGCGCGGACCTCGTGCCGGTCTTCTTCGCCTTCTCGACGAACTTGCCGAGGTTGAGCGAATCGAGGACTTTCTGGACGTCCTTGGCCTTCTTGAGCTTCTCGAAGCCGCTTTCAAGGATTATCGGGAGCGAAACGCCGATGTCGGAGTGCGCCCTCTTCGTCACGGTGTCGCGGTCTGCGCTGTATGAGAGCGCGGACGCGAGCGCGAGGAGGTGCTCCTTCTTGTTGATGCGCTCGACGATTATCTTCTGCGGCTTCGGCGGGTGCGCCCTGCGGCCCTTGACCGCGTGCGGAACGCGCTTGACCTTGCCGAGCTGGCCCTTCGGGAGCACTTCGTGCGGAAGGTGGGGGATGCCCTTGTTCTTCACGGTTCCGAAGTCCTCCTTGCGGCCGCGGTAGCGGGCGCTGGTCTCGAGGCCGGCGAACTTATAGTTGCCTTTCGGCTGGTACGTCTTGCTCTCCTCGCTGAGCACGGCCCTCTTGACGAGGTCGACGCGCCTTGGCGATTCGAAGACGGCCGGCAGCTCTATCTGCCTCATGGCTTTCCCTTCGATTGAATATACGGTAGCTTTCATATGAACACCTACTTGGGCGAAAGGGACACGAAGCCCAATGACGGTTCCTTGACCGGTCCCTTCGCGCGGACTGCCAGCCTAAGCTTGATAAGCCTCTTGACCGGGCCCGGCACCGAACCCTTGACCACGACGAAGTCGTTCCTCACGAACCCGTAGTGCGGGAATCCGCTCGAGGGGTTGATTTCCTCGGGCTTCTGCCCTATCTTGAGTATCCTCTTGTTCATCTCGGTCCTCTGGTGGTAGCCGGTCTGGCCAGCCTGCGGGACCGTGTAAAGGACGTATGCCGGATGCCATTGTCCGAGGGTGCCGACGTGCCTCATCTTGCCCGTCGCCTTGCGCCTCTGCTTCGCGACGCTGAACCTCTTGACCGCGCCCTGCCACCCTTTTCCGATTGAAATGGAAACCACGTCGACATGCTCGCCCAGCTTGAAGACATCCGAGGCGCGGAGCTCCTTCCCGAGCATGCTCTTGCAGTACTCCAGGCGCTCCTTGCCGTCCTTGCCGCCGCATCCGAGTTCCATCTTTTCGATGTGCTTCTTGCCGATGCCGGTCTTGGAGGGCATCGAGAACACGAGCAGGCGCGCATCATCGACATCGGCTTCGTTGACAGCTTTCACCCCGGGCTTCTTGCCGAATCCCGCGAGCTTGAGCGTCTTGTCGTCGCTTGTGAGTATGTCGCCTACCGAGTTGTTCGCGCTGTAGCAGCGGACGCCGTAGACCACGATTGGCGGCACTTCGATGACCGTCGCCGCGCTCATGACCTCCTGGCCTTTGGTGGGCGATTCGGAATCGTCCACGTATGCCACGTGCGTCATTCCCGCCTTGTAGCCGGCGAAACCGAGTATGCGCTTTTCAGCGGAATCCTGCCAGTAGACGCGCGCGTTCTGGCTTGCCGCTCTCTTCCGTGGCCGGTGGGCCATAGAACCCCGTCGGGGTCGTTGTATGTCTGTCAAGCTATCACATTTTGCCTGCGTTGCCCGTTTTGTTCAGGAACCATTCCCTACAACATCGGGACCCCGTAGCGTAGCTGCGAGGTGAGTGTCCCGGGTTTTCGCGATAGCGAAAACAAACGGGACAAAACCGCCGGAAATAATTGGACTTCTAGGAGTATAATGACATATATTTATAAAGATAAGCAAGGCGGGGCACGAGACGGCACAGGCCGGCCGCAGGCGCGCCTTTCCTGCCCGCGATTTTTTCAGGTGCAGGACTTCGTCTATAGACGTAACGCTGATTAACGAAATGCTTATATAGATGGAAAACCATAATAATACACCTGCACTTACCAACATTGCTACGGGGTAGCCATCGTCGTGGAAAAAGTTGTTGGAATTAGTAAAAAAGCATGTTTATAAATGTTATCAGACATATATTATCATGTATATAGAAGTTATAGGCGGCCAGACGAGAAAAAAAGGAGGTCAGAGGGCATGAACACCAACAGGAGAGGAAGGCTTATCGGCGGACCGGTTTGCACAGAGCCCACTCCTGCGGAGAGGAAAATCGAGGTCGCCCTCAGGAAGGCAGCCACCCTCCAGATAGAGGCCAGCCCGGTAATAGTCTGCGACCCCCAGGGCGCAGAGGAGAAGAAGCTCCACAGGTACCTCGTCACCATAGAACCCACCATCATGGAAGTCGGCGGCAGCGGATTCGAGATGGTCGTCGGGCTTATCGACAAATCAAGGCAGAACCCCATCAACAAGCTCGGCGGCATGGACCAGGCCGGCGAGATGGCGATGAAGGCGTACTGGAGCGTTGCGGACCGCGCGACCAGCCTCATGTGCGCGATGGAGGGATTCGACCTCGCAAAGGTGGACCTCATCAGGGTGTCCCCCACTTCGGACGAGGGCATTTTCATAATGGGCGGCAGGGAAATCACCGCCCAAATGGGAAGGAAATTCGGCGAGGGCGCAGCCTTGGGCGATGTGTTCAGGAGTGCCTGGAGGATGGCCCGCAAAGGGCTCGACCTGAGGGAGTTCACATACTCGCTCGACGTGCCGCAGGGCAACGGCGGCGTGGAAAGGTTCGACCTCGACCTCGAGGCGTTCTCGAGGGTCCTCCGCCACCCGGAGATGGTGGTGGCGTGCAGCGTTTCCCTTTCAGAGCCGAGGAAAGTCCGCCCGAGCGAGCGCGAGGGCTTCATCCACGAGGAAATCCGGGAGATGGAGAACAAGGAGATAGCCTTCTATGAGGCGCTCCCGAAATGCTTCCGCGGCAACAACGGAGGCCGCGCGGAAGTCGCGTCGCCTTTCTTCACCAACCTCGCGAAGATGGAGGTAGCGGGCAAGGACAGGGGCTCGTACGTCGAGATAAAGCTCAACGCAAGGCCCGAGGATGCGAGGCAGCTCCTCAGGTTCACACAGGACAACCCGGAATGGAAGGGCACCTCGAAGGGGTATGCTGCGGCATTCTCGGGAAATCTCGGGATGAGCGCGGGCAACACGTTCCTCGGCAAGGCCAGGACGAACAACATCCTCACGAGCGTGGCGCAGGCGATGGGCGATATCAGCAAGGAGAACGGCACGGTCCTCCCCATGAACGGGGGCCACCTGGCCTACTGGGTCGACATGCCTGCAAACGAACTCACCGTGGATTTGATACGGAAGGCGATAACGCGGAGGCTGCGCGGCGAAAACCATGACCTGGATATCGGCCTCGAGCCGAGCTTAATCATCGTGGACGCCGAGGGAATGAGGCTCTCCGACATGAGGGCGAGGTTCATACTCAATTCGATGGGCAAGGACCTATACCCCCCGCAGGTGCTTGACATGACGGACTTCGTCCTCAACTTCATCGAGAACGTCCACCCGGCGTACCAGCAGCAGATATACGAGGCGCTGGCGAAGAGGGAGAACGGCGGGAGAAGGGTGAGCATGGAGGACCTCGACAATATGCAGATGCTCAGGCGCATATGCTCCTCGCGCAGAACCATCAGGGACACCGAGGACGTAATCTGGACCATGAGAAGGGACGGGGAGCTCCCCGGGGACATCCAGTCCCGGAAAGACGGCCTCGAGTCCTGGCTCTTCGAGTTCTCCTACGAGAGGTACGAGCACATGTTCAAGCTGCTTGCGGAGAAAATCAGGAGCCAGATGACGAACAGGGACGTAATCAGGAGAGGGAAGGGGATGCAGGTATAGCTATCCCCAATTCTTTCGCTACGTCATCAAGGGCCCGGCACACGTCCTCGTGGACGCTGGCCGCCTGCGACTGCCTCGACAGCATCAGTGAATCCTTCAATCGCGCGTCGTCTTTAGGGTAGCGCGTTCCGGAAATGAGCGAAGTAGAGATGTTGCCCGAGAGGACCTGCACCGCGATGTTCACCCGCTTCAGCGGATATGAATTCTTCGCGAGCTTCGCCTTGTCGTATGCGGATTCGAGCATGTCGGCAAGCGTTATCACGGTCCTTGCGGGAAGCGATTCGGCTTTCGCGGCCTGCTCGTCGAGCAGCCCGTCCGCCTTCATCTTTTCCACTTCAGACAGGAATGTGCGCGCTGATTCTATTTTAGCCTTGAGGCGCGCGATATTTCCGCTCGTCCTCCGGCTGACTTCGTCTATTTTAGTGCTCGGCTCCGACAGGCACGAATCCCTCAGCATTTCATTGAGCTTGCCCAGGAATCTGCCTGCGCTCGCCTCGTTACGCCCTGCGGCCAACTTGCGTACGGACACAGCCCCCACCCCTTGTTTATCAACCATTTCTTTCCTCTCCCAAACAAAGAATGAGCCGAAATGTATATAAAACACACGGGGAGAGATTTACAAAATACCACTATTATCAACTAAAATAAGGCATCAATATACATCTTTTGCAACTTGATATAGGAAAATCCACTGTTTTTCACTGCTCTTCGTAGTTTTCATATACCAAATCGTTGAAACAATATGCGATAGGGTCGTCCGAGAGGAATTTCATGGCGTCATCCCCCATGAGGAGCGAGCCGCTCTCCGGAATGAACATGTAAGGGGAGCCCTTGTGCGAGAACTTCACGAACGCCCGGCCCTTCCTGCTGACAAGTACGCGCGCATCCTCGGATTCGAACGAGCGGAGGAGGGCGGTCAGAAGGATGGCCTTGTCCATCGCGGTGGCGACGCGCAGGCTTTCCATCTCCTTGAAATCCATATAGAACGTGAATGCGAATTCGCATGTCTTTATCTTTCGGACGTAATCCATCGCGCGCTCGGCCGCGAGGAAGAAATGCTGGCGCTGGTCGTAGGGGACGATGTCTTTCAGCATCTCCTCGCGCTTATTCCTGATGAACTCGGTGTAAGGCGACGCCTTCTGGCGTATTTCTGATATCGAGAGGGTTTCCTTCTCGCTTATCAGGCCCTTGTACCTGCCGAGGACGAGCTTGTATATCTCCAGTTTCGTGAGGGCGTCGAGTTCGTCGGCCATTGCATATGAAGAACCCGCCAAAGGTATTTAACATTTCCGAATATAACTTCTATCGATGGTCATCGAGATTTTCACAGCCCTAGTCGGATTTTTAGCGCTGGTGTACGCGGGCATCGCCAAGTTCGTGCAAGGCAAGCTTGTTGACAGGAGCGAGATGGAGTCCATGCAGGCCGAGTCCAAGCGCCTGAATGCGGAGTTCCAGAAGGCGCAGAAGGCGAACGACAGGAAGCGGATGGACAAGCTCATGCAGGAACAGATGGAGTTCCTCCCCCGGATGAACGGCGTGATGTTCAAGCAGTTCCGCCCGATGATCGTGATACTCGTAATATTCGCCGCGTTCATGTGGGTCGTCAATGACATCGACCCGTACACGAAAGACGACATCAGGCTGAACCTCACCGACGACGGGCTCGGGTGCGACAGGTTCGCAGGCGACGGGACGTTCACGGGGTGCTTCATCCTCGAAGACGGGGATTTCGGAAAATGGACCGTCCATGGCAAGGCGCTGGAAGCCGGGACGGACGTCGCCGACAACGAGACGTTCTTCTATTACACGCCCACGGCCGACACCGACACCTACAAGGAGGATGGCAAGGGCGAGGGCATGCAGCTCTCCACGGACAAGCCGGAGTATTCAAAGGGCGACACGGTCACGGTGACCGCAATCCCGGCGAGCATGACAAAGGGCTCGGAGTTCATCATCCAGCTCGCGGCGCCAAGGGAGCTCCGCGTGGACCGCGTCGAGGCGACGGTTTCGAACGGGACATATTTCCGCGCGGACCTTCCGCTTGCGATTCCGCTTCTCGGAATCAAGAGCATCTACCAGCCGTACTGGTGGTTCATCTTCATCTCCCTGATTGCGAACCTCGGCCTTGGTTTCGTCATGGGCCAGGCCAAGAAGATGCGCAAGGACGACAAGCAGGCTGGTGCGAAAAAATGAATCCGGGGAAGCCGTATGGATGGGGATGCAAAACCCCACGGCTGAGGGCATGGAGGGTTTTGAAATGATCATCGCCGTATCGGGGCTCACAGGCAGCGGCAAGAACACGCTCGGCGAACTGCTGGCGAAGGAGCTCGGCTACCGCCTCGTCTGCCCGACATTCAAGGACCTCGCGCTCAAGGAAGGCATCCCGCTGATGGAATTCCAGGAGAAGGCCAAGAACGACCCGGACATCGACAGGAAATTCGACGCCGCGCTAAAAGAGCAGGCGGCGGGCGGGGACTGCGTGGTGACGACTTGGCTCGGGGCATGGATGGTGGATGCCGATGTGCGCATAAAGGTCAAGGTGGCGGATGATATCCGGGCAAAGCGGATAGCGAAGCGGGATGGGATGACGGTCGCCGATTCGCTCAGGCACCTGAGGGCGCGCGACGACCAGAACAGGAAGAGGTATATGAAGCTCTACGGCATCGACATAGATGACGAGAAAAAATTCGATGCAATCCTCGACGGCGGAAATAACAGCCCTGAAAGGCTGCTTGAGATGTCGCTCGCGGTAATCAAGGCGAAAAAAGGCCAATCGAAATGACAGGCTCCGCGATTGACGACAAGGTCATAATCATCAACAAGCCCCCGGGGCTGACCAGCCACGAGGTTTCCACTTATGTGAGGAAGATAACCGGCGCGAGCAGGGCCGGCCATGCGGGGACGCTCGACCCGGACGTTTCCGGCGTTCTGCCCGTAGCCCTCGGGAAGGCGACTAAGCTCCTCAGGTACATCGCCGGGAAGGAGAAGACCTACGTTGGAATCGTCAAATTCAAGAGAATCATGGGCCGCGGGGAGGTCGAGGCGCTTTTTGCGAAATTCACGGGCGAGCTGACGCAGACACCGCCGAAAATCAGCGCGGTGCGGAAGGTTCCCAGGAAGAGGACCGTATATACGCTGAGGCTCCTCGAGCTGAAGGGCAGGCTCGCGCTTTTCGAGACGCGCGTCGACGCGGGCACATACATCAGGACGCTGTGCGACGACATGGGCAAGGTATGCGGCGGGGCGAGGATGACCGAGCTCCGCAGGACGGCCGTCGGGAAAATCACCGAGAAGGGGGCGCACACCATGACCGAACTCATCGACGCGGTCTGGTTCTTGAAGAACAAGGGCGAGGGCGCGATGCTGGATAAGATGCTGGTGATGCCGGAAACGCTCATCGGCCTCCCAAGGGCGCATATCAAGGAAAGCTCCCTGAAATCAATCCTGAGCGGGGCGCAGATAATGATTCCGGCCCTCGAAAAAATCACGGACGTGAAGAAGGGCGGGCGCGTGGCGTTGTACTGCGGCGATTCGTTTGTCGGGGTGGGCGTCATGGCGATAGATGCGGGCGAGCTCCAGCACAGGAGCAAGGGCCTCGCGATAAAGCTCGAGCGCGTCCACTGGCGTGCGAAAGGGTAGGTAGAAAAGTGTTATAAATAGTTAAACAATATGTTTAAATTGGTTTTCTTTCTAATTATAGGTATATGTCCCAGGGCAACCAAACATTCCAGAAAAAGCGTCTAGTCGAAAAGGTGGTCCCGAAGCCCGTCAGGAAGGCTTTCCGCTGGATGAACTTCCATTTCAAGGAAGAGGGGCGCACGATTTACGACTTCGCCAAGACCCTCCCGCCGGAACAGAAAAAGGCGGTAATCGAGCATGGGAAGGATTACACCACCGCGCACTCGAAGGAAAACCTCCCTAGGGGAGTAAGGAACGTCGCGTCCTCGCTCATCGTAGGGCAATGCATGTGGTATTTCGTCTGCCCCGCGCTGTTCCGGATAGATGCTGTTCGCGAAAGCCCGTTCGGCTGGCTGGCTTCGGGAGGCCTCGACAAGCTGTTCATCAATGCTGACGACCCGTTTTTCCAGACCGGCGGGTACAGCGCGCAGGTCGCAACGACGCTCGCAAACGGCGCGAAGGGGTCGGTGGCACTTGGAGCGGCCGCACTCGCCCTCGAACTGGGAACGGATTTCTCCAGGTCTTATATCGAGTGCTGGTCGCAGAAGAAATACGGCGTCATGGCCGACGGGGCTGCGAGGCTGTACGGCCAGGTAAGGCCGTTCCCGGTCAGGTATTCGAGCCTCGAGGCGTACCAGAAGATTATCAGCTATGCCCTCCGCCCATGGACGATTGGAACGTACAACCAGATATACAGCAGCGTTTACGGGATACTCGGCTCGATTTGGAGGACCGGGCCCCAGCTTGCGATAGTCATCACCGCTGGCAGGGCAATAGACAAATTCTTCAAGAAGGTAGCTGAATGGACCGGTCTTGGAAAGCTCGCGAAAAAGATAGTCGAGGACGCGCAGGAGAGGCAGAAGAAGTCGATGGATTCCATCAGGGAGATTGTCGGCGACCTTAAATTCACCGCGCTCCAGCTGCAGCTTGCGGCCGAGTCGAAGACATTCTGGAAATGGAACCCGTTCCGGCCGGCGCTTTCCCATAAGGGAGCGGATGAAGCCGCCAATGTTGTCGCTGATTTCCGCGTAGCAAAGGCCAGGTACATATCGGGCGCGGAAAGCGGTACCGCTGACGAAGGGGCGTTCATGAAGGGCATGGCGGAAATCGCCGGAAGGCTCGAAACCTTGTATGGGCGGCGGAAGCTCGCTTCAATCGCCCCCTCAATAAAGGGGTATGTAGCCGATGCGCAGGGCGGGCAGATGGCCGGATCCGAGGGCATTATGAGGCTCAGCGATTCCCTCGATAACGCGATAACCGAGCTGCAGACCGTACGCACGCTTTCCTGAGCACCCCATCTCAGGAGCATTATTTAATTTTTCTTGGTTATCCCCGTTATGGCCTATGAAAAGAACTGCGTGAAGGAACTGATTCTCCGGGACGAGCTCGCTATCGAGCGCACGAAGCTGGCGGAGGAGAGGACCTACCTCGCCTACATCCGCACGGGGATGAGCATGATACTCGGCGGCTTCTTCTTCATGGGATATTTCACCGAGGGGCCGTTCCATTATGTCGGATATGCCACGGTCGCGGTGTCGCTGGTGTTCCTCGGGTACGGGTTCTACAACCACAGGAAATCGATGGAGCTGATTGACAAGCTCACTCTGGGGATAATCAGCTTCAGGAAGAAGGAGAAGGCCTAGATTTCGAATACTTCCGACTGCTCCAGCGTCTTTTCCACGATTCCCGCGATGCCGATTTCGCCTTCGGCCTTTTTCGCCTCTTCGAGGCGGACATGCGTGGAGGGCCTCTTTTGCGCGACAAGCGAGCAGCAGTCCTTGTATGGCTCGATGGACGGCGCATACGTGCCGATTCTCATGGCGAGGTCGATTATCTCCTGCTTGTTGAAGCCCGCGAGCGGCCGGAACACCGGTATCGCGGAGGCCTCGTCGCTCGCGAATATGTTGTCCAGCGTCTGCGATGCCACCTGGCCGACGCTGTCCCCGCTCACGACGCCCTTGTAGCGTTGCTCCCTTGCGAGCGCGTTCGCGAGATGGAAGAGGAAGCGCCTGAAAACGACCAGCTCGATTTTCGTGTCCATGGACATGCTTGCCTTGTAGAACTCCGAATAAGGCGCGACGTGGATGCGCAGCGGTGACGGCGAATAATCCCGCAGGATTTTCAGGATCCGCATCATCTTCGAGTCCAAGACATCGCGGTTCTTCGGCGATGAATGCAGGTGCAGGAAGTCGACGACGCAGCCGCGCTTCATCAGCATCCATGACGAAACGGGGGAATCTATGCCCCCGGAAAGCAGGGAGAGCACATTCCCGCTGGAGCCGACCGGAAGGCCGCTTGGCCCCCTGAACCGCTCGGTGAAGATGAGCGCCTCTTTCGGGAGGATTTCGATCGAGATGGTGATGTCGGGATTGTCGAGGTCTACTGTCGAGCCGGCCTCCACGAGGGCCTTCCCGACGATGCTGTTGACCTGCGGGGAGGTGAGGGGAAAGCCCTTGTCCGCCCGCTTCGTATCGACACGGATGGCCTTGCCCTTGAGGGCAAGTGATCCGGCCATCACGGCATCCTGGATGTCGCCGATATCGGCCCTCGCCCGCCGGGGGAACGAGACATAGTCCACGCCGAAGGTCCTGGTCACGGCTTCCCGGACGAAAGCCGCGTCGCTGAAATTTTCCGAAGAAAGGAGGATGCGGCCCGGCCCCTTGCGGACCTTGAAGTCCCCGCCCTTCAGCGATGCGAGGAGGTTGTTGATGAGGAGGCTCTCGAAATGCTTCCGGTTGCCCCCCTTCATCATTATCTCTGAGTAAACTACGCTGACCAGCAAATAAGCACCAGTTTGGTATTAGAAAGGAAAAAAATTTATTGGCAGACCTCTCTCGAAACGGTCTCGGTCTTCGTGACGTTCCTGCATTCGGTCGTCGTCCGGGTCTGCCCCACGCAATCCTCTATGGTCGGTTCGGACAGTATGACCAGATGGCAGTTGGCCGAACTGACCGGGAATGCGAGGGTGTATATCTGGTTGAAGTCGAAGTCCGCGGTCTCGTTGGGCCCGAGGGTATGGGAAATCGGGTCTTTCTGGAATCCGAAGTTGCCCATCGTGTAGTTGGCGCTGACAGACCATGTCCCGGATTTCTCGGTTTCCCTGTTCGTTATCTGCAGGACGCAGCGCGTCATGGCCTTGACGCAGTTCGGGCATTCCACGAGGGGCTTGCCAAGGCAGGCGCCGTCAGAAATGCACAAATCAACCTTAGGAAGCGACTTCTGGGTGTAATTCAGCTTGCGGATGTCGCACACCTGCTCGGTGTATGCGACCTCGCCGCACTCCTCTTTCACGACCGGGACCTGTTCGGTGACCGTCCGGCACGTCTCGTTCTCCTCCACCGGCGGGTTCTGGTCCGGCGGCTTTGACTGGGGCGTGGTTGTGCAGCCTGCGATCATCAGGAATGCCAGGATGCCTAAGACGAATATGATTCTCACGAGGTCACCTCGGAACTACTAATGTTGGCATGTTTATATAGTTTTCGGGGCGATTAAGGGTTCCTTATGAGGCGCCTTGCGTTCCTAATTCTCGCAATCGGCCTGTGCTCGGCGCAGTTCGAGGACACCGAAGCCAAGCTGTCGCGGTGCCAGGAAAGCTGTTGCGCATCAAGCGGCGGCGCGTGGGATGCATCAGCGCAGGATTGCGTCACTTCCGACATGGGCGGCAACGCCTATCATGATTGCGAAAGCGTGTGCCTCGAGACGGCGGGGCGGGAGCTCGAATCAAGGGGTGCAGGGCTTAACTTGTGCTGCGCGCCCGCGTTGATTCTGCTCGGCGTTGTAGTCGGGACGCTTCGCGGATAATGTGAGCCCGCAGGCAAACGGACGAAGAAGAACGCCGACGAGGAGATTTGAACTCCTGATCCACAGGGGAACACGCTTACAGGATGTTTTGGGCCGCCTTTTCCTAAAAGGCGGAATTCCAGGCGTGCGCACTACCAGGTTATGCGACGTCGGCAAAAAATCGCATGATGGAAGTCATGGCAAACCGCCATGAAAACTCGACAGAAGTCGAAATGATATTGAGTTGGCTCGATTGATTTAAAATGATTTGTGGCGATTTCCGGTTTGAGAGAGGTTGTGCTATGTCATTAAAACAAACCGACAGCGCAGTGTTCGGACTGATTGAGAAGGAGCTGGACTACCAGAAGAAGTCCTTGAGGCTGATTGCATCCGAGAACTACGCGAGCAGGGCGGTCATGGAGGCTACCGGCTCCGTGCTGACGAACAAGTACGCCGAGGGGTACCCGAAGAAAAGGTACTACGCAGGCAACATGTTCGTGGATGAAATCGAGCTCCTTGCCATCGAGCGGGCGAAGAAGCTGTTCAGCGTCGGGCACGCGAACGTCCAGCCCCATGCCGGGGCGTCGGCCAACATCGCCGCGTTTTTCGCCTTCCTCGACGTGGGGGACAAGTTCATGGGCCTCGATTTGGCGAACGGCGGCCATCTCACGCACGGCTCGCCCGTGAATTTCTCGGGCAAGTGGTTCAAGCCCTGCGCGTACACGGTCGACAGGAAGACCGAGGCGCTGGATTACGGCGCCATCAGGAAGAGGGCGCTCGAAGAGAAGCCGAAGCTGATAATCTGCGGCTACACCGCGTACCCCCTCATCATAGACTTCAAGGCGTTCCGGGAGATATGCGACGAGGTGGGCGCGGTCATGATGGCGGACATAAGCCACTTCGCCGGCCTCGTGGCGGGAGGGGTATACCCGTCCCCCGCGCAATACGCGGACATAATCACTACGACCACGCACAAGACGCTTCGCGGGCCGCGCGGGGCTATGATCATGTGCCCGGAAGCGAACGCGCAGAAAATCGACAAGGCGGTATTCCCGGGGATGCAGGGCGGGCCTCTCGAGCATTGCATCGCAGGCAAGGCGGTCTGCTTCCAGGAAGCGCTCCAGCCGGAGTTCAAGATATACGCGGCTCAAATCGTCAAAAACGCGAAGGCGCTTGCTGACGAGCTCGCATCATGCGGGCTCCGGCTCGTATCGGGAGGGACGGAGACGCACCTCGTCCTCGTGGACCTGACGCCCAAGGGGATAACGGGCAAGGAGGCGCAGATGGCCCTCGAGGAAGCAGGCATAATAACGAACAGGAACTCGATACCGAACGACCCGCGCCCGCCGTTCGTCACGAGCGGGCTGCGCGTGGGGTCCGCGGCCCTGACGACCAGGGGGATGAAGACCGACGATATGAAGCAGGTGGCGAAGATGATTGTCCGCGTCGTCGAGAACCCCAATGATTCCGAGCTGAAGCTGAAGGTCAGGGGAGAGGTCGAGGAGCTTTGCGCGAGGTTCCCGATATACGGGTAAAGGAAAAAAAGGAATGTTGAATAAAATTTAGGGGGGCGCATCCGCGCCCTCAATATTATTATCTCTTCTTCTTTCCCTTTCCGGATTTCTTCACCGGTTTCTTCTTAACAGCCTTCTTTTTTGCAACCATTGATTTTCACCTCTGTCTGGAGATGATGGAAGAAGAAATAAAAAGGTATGTGTGTTTTTTCACCGAATCCGCGGATTTTTCGCGGCCATAAACATTTTGGAAAAAAGAAATGCGCAATCAAATGCATTATTTTCTTAAAAAATAATTGATGGGTGGCTTTCGCGAGTCCCGAATTTTTTCTTAAAAAAATTTGCGACAATCAGAAGCGAAGCTTCTGGTGTCCCATTTTTTCTGCGGAAAAAATGCGACCCTATTTTTCGGCGATGTCATGGACGACGATTCGTCCATGAGCATGCTCGTGAACGGTTCGCCGTTCACGACACCGAAAAATGGGGTCCAATCATTGAAAATGATTGCGACCGCCGGGATTCGAACCCGGGTCATGAGCTTGGGAAGCTCAGATCCTACCACTAGACTACGATCGCGCGAACAAGCAGTGAAGCCTTCCATAACTGGATAAATGACAGCAGTTAAAGGCCGGAAAGATTTTATAAATTTTAGGCTTCCAGTTAAACACATGATTCTTGGCTTCACAATCCCTTACCTGGAGGACCTTCTCGCATTGCCCGGCGGCCAAATTACTGCGTTTGTGATACTTCTCGCGGTGCTGGCAATAACGCTGGACGCGGCACTGGTGGCAGTCTTAAAAATCCTGGGCTTCCTCGTCGGCAAGACGAAAACGACGCTCGATGACCGGGTTCTCAGGGTCCTCGGAAGCTACTTGCCGGCCATATCCATCGTGACGTCGCTCTGGATTTCTTTCGAGGCGGTATATCCGGATATTATCGTCGAGGGATACGGCGAATTCGAGATATATGTAGTTGTGATGACCGCAATCGTAGGCCTCCTGCTCAGTTCGCTCGCCAACGCCGTCCTCATATGGTACGGGCTCGAAATCAGGACGGACAAGAGAAAAGTCAGGGATAACGAGGTCTTCCCGTTCGTCAGGAACGTCGTCCGGGTCTCCATCGTCCTCATATTCGCGGTATTCATATTGCAGCGCTTGGGGTTCGAGACCGGCGCGATAATCACCGGCCTCGGGGTCGGAGGCCTTGCGGTGGCCCTCGCCCTCCAGGACACCCTGGGGAACTTCTTCGCGGGCGTCCACATACTCGTCGACAAGCCGTTCCGCGAGGAGGATTACGTGAAGCTCGAGAACGGGATCGAGGGGTCGGTGAAGCAGATAGGATGGCGGACGACCAGGCTTATCACGCCCATGAACAACGAGGTCATCGTCCCCAACTCTAAGCTGTCGAGTTCGATTCTGGAGAATTTCTCCACGCCGAACGAGCAGAGCGGGTTGTATTACACGATCGGGGTGGATTACAAGGAGGATATCGACGCCGTGGAAAAAATCATCACGGACTCCCTGCACAAGGTGGGCAAGGCAAACGGCTTATTGGACACCCAATCGATATGGGTCCGATTCGATTCATTCGGCGACTATTCGCTCAATTTCAAATTCGGGTACAACCTCACGGGCTATGTCCACCGCTTCAGCGTGCTCAAGGACGTGAACCGCGAGCTGTTCTACGCCTTCAAGAAGAACGACATCAACATACCGTTCCCCGTCCGGGTGGTGTACAATGCGCCCAATCCGGAGGACAAGCCAAGGGCTGGGGAATCGGAAAAAGCCGGAAAGAAGAAATGACCGCTAATCCTGGTCTGCCCCGGCCTTCTGGAACAGCCTGACCATCTTGCTCTTCACGGTGACCGGGATGGGAACCGCGACTTCGATGAGTTCGACGGTTATCTCGTCCTTGGCCTCGTCGAGCTTGATGACCTTCGCCCGCTCGCCCTTGAACGGCCCGGACGACATCTCGACGGTGTCCCCCGGCTCGATGATGAGGGTCGGCTGCTTCTCGGCCTTGACGAGCGTCTCGATTTCCTGCACCGTGACCGCCCTTTTCAGGAAGCCCTTCACGTGCTTGACCTTCTGGATAAGCTTGACGAGCGTGTTCTCGTCGTTCGCCTCGACGAAAAGGTAGCCCTTCACGTTCTCGACATGCACGATGGAATAGACGTCGAGCTTCTCGGCCCTCGCCTTCTTCATGAGAATCTCTGCGATAATCTTCTCCTGGCCGGATGTGACGCGGATTGTGTGGATCATTTGTTCACCCTAGTATGATTGAGTTCACGACGTTCGATATCGCCGATATTATAAAGCCGGTTAACCCGAACAGCAGCATCCCCGCGGCTGTCACCTTGGCCACCTTCATGTATTCCGCATTCGTGGGCTTGCGGGAGATGTAGATGATCCGGATGCACCGTTTTACGAGTTCTGAAAAATCCAAGAGTACCACCTAACCTATGATGTCCAGGTCCAGGCTCTCCTGCTCCCCGTCCATGGTTTTTATGACGTATTTGGGGAACCTGACGCCCGCCAGGACGACTAAGACACGCATGGAAGATTTTTTTATGTTCTCATCGACCCTGGAGCCCCAGATGATGTGGGCATTCGGATTGATGCGCCCCGCGGTCTCCGAAACGACGTATTCCGATTCCTTGAGGCTCATGTCCTCGCCGCCGATCACGTTGATGAGCGCCTTTGTCGAGGTGCTCACGTCCGCGTCGAGAAGCGGGGAATTGAGCGCGGTCTCCACTGCCACCCTCGCCCGGTCCTCCTTCTTGGCGTCCAGCGACGCCTCGCCCAGGCCTATCACCGCGAACCCGCCGTCCGTGAGGATTGTCCGGAGGTCGGCGAAGTCGACATTGACGAGGCCGGTCTTCGTGACGAGCTCTGCGATGCCCTTGACGGAGCCGGCAAGCACCTCGTCGCAGACCTTGAACGCCGTATTGAGCGGCAGGTCGGGGACGAGGTTGAGCAGCTTGTCGTTCTTGATGACTATGACCGTGTCGGTGTTCTTCTTCAGCTTGTCGAGGCCGGCGAGCGCGTTTTCCATCCTCACCTTGCCTTCGGACGTGAAGGGCAGCGTGACGACCGCGACGGTGAGCGCCCCCGCGCTCTTTGCGGCTTCGGCTATGATGGGCGCGCTTCCCGTGCCGGTTCCTCCGCCCAGGCCGCAGGTGATGAATACCATCGAGGGTTCCTTGAGGGACTCCTTGATTTCATCGAGGGTCTCCTTTGCCGATTCCTCTCCGACGGCGGGATTGCTCCCGGCGCCGCGGCCCTTGCTGACCTTCTTTCCGAGAAGGACCTTCTTGTTCGCCTTTACGTGGAGCAGGTGCCTCGCGTCCGTGTTCATCGCGACGAGGTTCACGCCGGATATGCCGAGCTGGAAGAGGCGGTCCAGCGTGTTGCTTCCGCTCCCGCCTGTCCCGACGACGTATATGTTCGGCCTGCTCTCCTCTATGAACTTCAGTATCTCCTCGTCGTCCTTGGACTTCGGGGATATGTCTTTCAGTATGTGCCTCTCGGCCATCGTCTCGTTCGAAGGAGACGTAGATTCGCCATCCAATGCATCACCTAAGCAGTCAAAAGAATTTGATGGTTTTATGAATGTATGAAAAGGTATATATAAGTAGCGAATAGAGAGGGGGCGGAATCGCGCCGCAAGGCTAATTCTGCCACGAGGTTTCGTAAACAGGATGCTCCTGATAATCCTCCGGGGCATGCTTGTTTTTCAGGTACCATGCATAGGCCAGCCCGAAAAGCAGCCCGCCCAAGTGGGCCGCATTGCCGACGCCGGAACCGGTGTCGAACGTGCCGAGGAACTCGAGGGCTATCCAGAGCAATGCCGCCTCGCGCATCCGGATGGGGAAGAACATGAAGAAGATGCGCATGTCCGGCATCATTATCGCGACCGCGCCCAGGAGGCCGTAGATGGCGCCGCTCGCCCCGAGCGCCGAGCACAGCACGATTATCCCGTTTTCGCCCGCGCAAAGCGGAGGCCACGGCCCGAGGGTGGTGAGGTAGTAGACCAGGCCGCCTATCAGCCCCGCGCCGAAGAATATGATCAGGTAGTCCCGCTTGCTGATCCTCGTTTCAAGGATGCTTCCGAACATGAACAGGGCGTATGCGTTGAAGAAGATGTGCATGATGTTTTCGTGCAGGAAAATGCTCGTCAGGAAGCGCCAGGGCTCGGAGAATGTGAGGTAAGGATTGAATACGAATGCGTCGATGATTGGCGGGTATGCCATCTGCAGGAGGAACATCCCGCCCATTATCGCGAGGAGGTAAGTGGAAAGATTGGCCATGACCAGACTTTACGTTGGGAAAGGATATTAATTATTGTCAAATTCTCCGCACCGCGATTACCGCGACGTCGTCCTCCTTGGGAACCAGCATCCTCCCGGGCTCTTCTACTTTTCCGCCGCTAATGCGCTTGCCGACGGTTTCGAGGATTTTCTCGACGATTGCGCGCGGGGAACACAGCTTTCCGATGATGCCGGCAAGGTCCTTCGTCCCGGAGGAATCGGTCACATAGCCCTCCTTCACATGGACGAAGAGGTTGTCGGAAATCCCGTCGCTAGCGAGGATGACCGCCTGCCCTTTTTTCAGCGTGCCCGCCCGCATGCAGACCTCGAGCTCGGTCTGCGAGCCGAGAACGGAAGTGACGAGGTTGCGGTAGTAGAAGTATTTCAGGATCGAATCGCCGTCCTTGACCGCGCGCGACGGGTTCAACTCGAGCGAGATTTTCCCGTCCGTGTCGATGCCGTAAGCCGGCGAGTCGCCGATCGACGCCACGACGAACCTGCCGTCCTTCGACATATGGAATATCGTGGAGGTGGTCGAGCCGATGCGGATGGCAAGATGCGCTTTCGTGAGCGCCCCCTTTATCGCGGATTCGCCGGGCGTCTTCACCGTCTTCAGGTGCTGGAGCATCGCTCTTGCCGCGTCGGATGATGCGAACGACGCCCCGGGTTCCCCGCTGACTCCGTCAAGCACAGCGGCGATGAACATGTCCTTGTCCGAATAGACGAAAGCGGAATCGCCGCATTCAGGATGCCCCTTCTTGACCGCCGCGTAGAATTCGCAGAATGATGATTTCCCCTCCGCGTCCATGCGGCCTTTCAATTCGCTGCCGCGAATCAGCTTTTCGACCGGGGCGGGCGTCGGTTTCGGCATCAGGATGCACCTATCGCCCTTAGGATGTCACCGTACGGGGCCGCGGTCTTGATGCTTATTGGCGAGAAATGGGTGCGGAATGCCTTGTGGCCCGTTGTTTCAAGGGCTTTCAGGACATTGTCGGTTGTCGGGACGGATTTCATATGGGCAATCTTGCAGAGCGCATGGATGTTGTAGTAGTACGGGGGCATCCCGACTTCGGTTTCCATCTCATTCAGCATGCGGCCGATTTCGGTCTTGTCCGAATATTCGCGCTGGACGTTCAGCTCGGCCATTTTCCTGATGAAATCCGCGCCGTGGAGCTCGCCCAGCCACAGTTGGCCGGCATAATCGTTCTCCGCCCCGCAGCGGGGGCAAGAGGGAACGGGGAATTTCGAATGGCTGCGCTCCCCGCATGCGTGGCAGAACGACACATGCCCCAGCGCGTTCATGGAGCCGAAGGCGAGGTCCGCGCTGCGCCGGACTTCGAGCACGCTTTTCAGGTAGTGCTTGTCCGAGAACGAGACCAGGGGGCGGATGCCCATGTTGAATTCCGCGGCCACTTCCGCGATTCTCTTTATCATGATTCTGAGGCCGGTTTCGTGCGTGAACTCGTTGTTCATCGGCTTCGAATGGTAGTTCTTCTGGCAGGGCGCGGTCTTGCCCCCGCAGAGGACCGCCACGTCGGTTGCAGTGGCTGAGAGGTAAGCGACCTTTTTGGTGTTGAAGTAGCGGAAGGCGTCGTTCAGGTATGGGCTCGGCGTGCCGAACGGGTCGAGTTCGATGAAGTCCGCATCCAGCTCGAATGCGAGGCGCGAGATGTTCCCGAGTGCCACTGACGATGTCGATGCCTTGAGTTTGGCCGCCTTGATGTTCTTTTTGGCGAGCGCGATTGCGCGCCTGTCGATGTCGAGGAGCGTGAGCTTCTTCACGTTCCTGTTCTCCTTCGCGTAGCGGATGCCGCGGATGCCGCTGGCCGTGAATGCATCGACGACTTCGAGCTTCTCGCCTATCGCGCCGACCGCCAGCGACGACATGCTCCGGCACAGCCGCATGCTGGGATTGTAGAATACGTCCTTGGATGTGGAAAATGAAACGTTTTCTTCCTGCATTTTTTCACCCTCGCCCGCCTGTTTTCGAATCCATGAACTCGCGCATCGCGACCGTGGCGTATGAGCCGGAAGGCAATGCGAACGAGAACGTGGTGGTATCACCATCGAAGTTAAAATCCTTGAGCGGGGCGAACAGGGTCCGGAAAGAGCCCTTGGACGCGATTTCCGGAAGCGCTTTCATCCTGAACGCGTCTTTCTGGATTCCGAGGGTGTCGAAAAGCGCCTTCTCGCGGGGGTTGAGGGGCGTGTTGTATCCGATAAGCTTTGCCGAAATCCAACCTTCCCCTTCGGTCTTGTTCAAATCCGGGAAGCCGAGCGTCTCGCCGCAGAAATACTCGCCTTCTTCGAGCTCGGGCCTGCCTTCGCCTTCGATGAGGCGTTCGGAGAGAAGCCTGTTGAAAAGGTCGGACTGGTAGGCGTGTATGAACATCAGCAGGATGTTGCGCGGGAGCGAGCGGAGCGCGCCCGCATAATCATCAGGCTTTCTGGAGAGGTGCGCGAGCATCGAGCGCTCGAGGCGCAGGTGATTGGGGAATGATTTGAGCGCGCATGCCCAGTCGCGGGTTTTTGCAAGCTCTTTCCTCGCCATCGTGGCTTCCGCGTGCGTTTCCCCCTCGCTGTCGCACAGGTACATTATGAGGGCTTCTTCGACCTCGCCCTTCAGCAGCTTTTCGCCGACAAGGTGCGTGTTGCGCCTGGAAGAGCCGAACCTCTGCTCGCCGAAATAGTTGGGAAATTTTCCTTCGAGCTCGCCAGAAATTGCGGCGACTTTCTCCTCCGGGTTCTCGCATGCGCCCCGCACTCGGATTGTGAAGCGGTTGCCGAGCAAATCGCCAAGCTGGACGCGGTCATTCGCGCCCCATGCGCCGTTGATGGCGATGTCCTTTATTCTAATGCCGAGAACGGCTTCCTTGGAGGAACCCCGGACTGATGCGAGCTGTGTCGTTATCGCCAATTTATCCTTGGAACCCGCAAAATTGAAATTATTCTGGCTCGTGTGCAGGCGCTTTGCGATTTCGCTGATTGCGGATGAGGTCGACCAGTCGCTTTTCTGCAGGACGAAATGCAGGTACGGGCCGGGAGTGCCGGGGCGCTCGATTTGCCTGCCGAACTCGAATATGGTTCCGTCGGGGGCGATTTCCTCGACGAGAAAATCCGCGGGGGATGCCTTTATCGCCCCGCCGATGCCGGCCGCGCGTGATAGGTAGGCCTGTCCCATCATATCGCCTTGAAGATGTCCGCTCGCGTGATTATTCCCGCGGCCTTGCCGTCTTTTTCCACCAGGACTGCGCGGTAATGGTGGAGGAGCGAGACGGCGACGTCGACCAGGGAACTTGCAGGCACGACCGGATAGCTCTCGGCCATGACCTCGCCGACGAGGATGGACTTGAGCTCCCCTCCCCGCGATGCGACCAAATCCACAATCATCCCGTCCGAGAGGCTCCCGACGCAATGGCCGTCCGAGAAGACGGGCAGCTGCGAGATGTCCTTGCCGCGCATTATGGATATCGCCTTCTGCAGGTTGTCCGAAGGCGCGACGGATGCGATGTGCGGGGACATTATCTGCGCCACGGTCTTCTTGCCCTTGTTCTGCTCGGCTTCGAGGGCGGAGATAATCTGCATCACTTTCGAATACGCCGGGTCTATCTTCCCGGATTCTATCTTGGCGATAAGGGACTGCGACACGCCCGCGAGCAGGGCGAGCTGCTTCTGCGTGAGCCCCAGGTGCCGCCTCATCTTCCCTATCCTTTCAACATCATGCATATGGAATGCCTCCGAAGTTCCGCCGGGCTTTACGTCGTTTGGTATTCTTATCAGAATATTATTATCAAAAATATATAAATATGGGAATATATTTAAAGCTATTCCACAGGTGATTTCAGATGGTACACGGTTTGGAGACATTGAGAAGGCTGAATGCGGTGAAGCAGGTTAAAGCGGACGAGAGGCCGAAGCCTTTTGTCCCGGAAAAGATTGCGCTGAATCCGGACCTGGCGAGGAAGTACGTGAACAGGCCATGGACAAGAGAGGAGCTCGGCGGGAAGGAGAGCGTGTATGAGACCTACGCGCGGAGCGAACGCGAGCCCTTCCGCAATCGCGAACCGGCGACCGAGCAGGCGCGCGTCTAGCCCGCCAACCGAATTAAAAAAACCACACAACATTCTTTTTCTTATATTCTTGGCTTTTGGTGATTATGCATGAGAATTCTGATTACATCAGCCCTTCCATATGTGAACAACGTGCCGCACCTCGGCAACATCATCGGGTGCGTATTGTCCGCGGACGTTTTCGCCCGCTATTGCCGGTCAAGGGGATACGACTGCATTTACGTGGGCGGGACGGACGAGTACGGCACGGCGACCGAGATCAAGGCGCTCGAGGAGGGCGTCACCCCGAAGCAGATATGCGACAAGTATTACGCGATACACAAGGGAATCTATGACTGGCTGGGAATCGGGTTCGACATATTCGGCCGGACATCCACCGAAATCCACACGAAGCTCACGCAGGAGATTTTCCTCGACCTGCACCGGAACGGCCATATAATAGAGGAAGAGACCGAGCAGCTGTTCGACGAGAAGGCCGGGATGTTCCTCGCCGACCGCTATATCGAGGGCGAGTGCCCGCACTGCTCGTACATGGGGGCGCGCGGGGACCAGTGCGACAAGTGCGGGAAGCTCCTGCACCCAGGGGAACTGATAAACCCGCTCAGCAAGGTCACGAAGACGGCGCCGGTGAAAAGAAAGACCAGGCACCTCTTCATAAACCTCCCCGGAATCGAAGCCGAGCTGGCGAAGTGGATAGACAAGGCGTCCGTCGCCGGGGAATGGTCGGAGAACACGACGAAAATCGCCCGCTCGTGGCTGAGGGAAGGGCTGAAGAAGCGCGCAATCACCCGCGACCTCAAATGGGGCGTGCCCGTGCCGCTCGCAGGCTACGAGAACAAGGTATTCTATGTCTGGTTCGACGCGCCAATCGGCTATATATCCATCACGGCCAGCCTGACCGAAAAATGGAAGGAGTGGTGGCTCGGCGCAGGTGGGACCGGAGGCACGGGCTCGGATAAGGGCGTCCGGCTCTACAATTTCATTGGCAAGGACAACGTCCCGTTCCATGCGGTCATATTCCCTTCCACATTGATGGGGACGAAGAAGCCCTGGACGCTCGTGCACCACATCAGCACGACCGAGTTCCTCAACTACGAGGGCGGCAAGTTCTCCAAATCAAGGAACACCGGCGTCTTCGGGGACGACGCGAAGGATTCCGGGGTAGCCCCTGACGTCTGGAGGTATTACCTCCTCTCGAACCGGCCCGAGAGCGCGGACACCGATTTCACATGGAACGACTTTTCCGACAAGAGCAACAGCGAGCTTCTCGCCAACCTGGGCAACCTCGTCAACAGGACGCTGGTTTTCGTAAAAAATAATTTCGACGGCTCGGTTCCTGCGGGCGAGCTTAACGATGCGGACAAAACATTCCTCTCCCACCAGGGCGCGCTCGTCTCGGAAATCACGGCGGACATGGAGAAGGTCAAAATCCGCGACGGCATCCACAGGATAATGGCGCTGTCGAAGGCCGCGAACAAGTATTTCCAGGACAACAAGCCGTGGGAGCTGGTGAGGAAGACGGACAAGCCCGATCAGGATGCGGGAAACCGGAAGCGGGCCGCCGCGGTGATGTCCGTGCTCCTTCAGCAGGTCCGCGACCTGGCCATCGCGGTTGAGCCGTACCTCCCGTTCACGAGCGCGGAGATTTTCCGCCAGCTCGACCTGCCGCAGGCGAAATGGGCGGACATGGGGAAGCCGCTGCTGCCCGGGCACAGGCTCGGCGAGCCGAAGGCGCTTTTCAGGAAAATAGAGCAGAAGGAAATCGATGCCCTGAAGGCGAAATTCGCGGGCAAAAGCGACGGGAAGGCGTTTTCGTTCGCGGATTTGGACCTCGAAGTCGGGGAAATCCTGGGCGTGGAGAAGCACCCGGATGCGGAAAAGCTATTCGTGGAGAAGGTCAGGCTTGGCGACGGCGTCAGGCAGATAGTCTCAGGCCTCGCCGGGCATTATTTCCCCGAGGAGCTGGTCGGAAAGAAGGTTGTCATCGTGAAGAACCTCGCCCCGGCGAAATTGCGCGGGGTGGATTCGGAGGGCATGCTGCTTGCCGCAGAAGGGCGCGAGCACGTGCCCCAAAAGGTCCAGAAAGGCTCGGCGGAGGAAAAGGACGCCGTGGAGGTCGTCTTCTGCGAGCACGGGCAAGTCGGACAGAAGGTCCTCCGGAAGGGGGAGCCGAGCGCGCCGAAGAAGACAATCACGTTCAAGGAATTCGGCAAGGTGAAAATCGAGGTCAGGAACTTCGCCGTAGTCTGCGACGGGAAACCCCTCGCCACGGAAGGCGGGGAGTTGCGCATGAAGAACATCAGGGAGGGTGTTGTCGGATGAAGGCTGTGATTGCGCTCGCATTGACGTTAGTGTTGCTCGGATGCGTCGGCATGCCGGGCGGAAGCACGGAAAGCGCGGGTGGGGACGCGGGCGGAAGCGCGCCGCAGAATCCGCAGGAATCCGGAAACGCACCGTCCGGCACGCAAACAGGCGGCGGCCAGGGCACCGCTCCCGAAATCCAGGAAACCGGCAATGGCGGCGGGGAAACGGGCAATGCCGGCGAGGGAACCGCGCCTGCAGGAGAGGAAGCGGAAACCGGGGCCGGAACATCCGGCCAGGCGGGCGGCAAGACCGAAGTCCTCCTTCTCGGGCGCTCTGTCGCATACGGCTGGTCGGAATACATGGGGCTCGGATGGCAGGAGGACGAATCCTACCTTGGGCGATACGACGGGAAAACAATCCGCTACGTGGCGATGGATTACCCCCCGGACATCGATGACAGCGCCATCCGCGCAATCGGCACATACAATCCGGACATCGTCTTCTTCAAGCTCTGCTTCGTGGACTTCGGGTCCGAGTACGGCGACATGCTTGCGGATGATAAGCAGTATGTCGAAAACGTCTATCAGGAAGCCGTTGTGAACAGGCACAAGAAGCTGATTGTGGGGAATGCCCTGCCGCAGGTGGCAAGGGACACGACGAGCGGCTTGAAGCAGAACCACCAGGAGTACGACAGGTGGCTTTCGGAATTCGCCTCCACTCACGAGGGCGTCTACGTGCTCGACCTCCATGGAATGCTCGCTGACGGCAGCGGCGCGCTAAAGGCGGGCTACGCGACGTCTTACGATGATTCGCACCCCAACTCCGCAGGATATGCAATCATCACGCCCGCCCTTATGGACAGGATTGAGCAGGCCCAGGGAGGATGATGGGGGAATGAAGCCGGCCCTCGCCCTCGCGTTCTTTTTCGCCGGAACGGCACTTATGATGCTGTTCTACGGGCAGGAGCTCCTGCTTCTGGGGCTGATGTCCGCATCAGTCCTGGCATGCCTGGCAATCGACAATTGGAAAAATACGAAGATGTTCCTGCTCGCGATGCTTGTAGGCGGGACGTGCGAGAACATCGCGGTGATGCTCGGGGCGTGGCACTACTCGAACGCGGGCTATCTGTTCGCCCCGCTCTGGCTTCCCGTAGGCTGGGGCATGAGCGTCGTCCTCCTCGAGGAGGCGTTCTCGAAAGACGCCCACTTGCCGAAATTCTCGAAAAGGGCGCTCGCGATGGCGTTCGGGGGCACGGCGGTTACGGCGACTTATTTCTCAAGCGAGCTCGGCGTAGTTGCCGGATTCGCCGCGGTGACCGCAATCCTGTTCTACACCGGCTATTACCAGCGCTCGGAAATCCGCATGGGCCTGTTCGCCGCGCTTTTCGGGACCGCAATGGAAACCGCGTGCATCATGGCCGGGAACTGGCATTATTCGGCGGCGATGTTCGGGACGCCGCTATGGCTCCCGCTGTGCTGGTTCAACGCCTTCCTCATCATGCGGCGCATCGCGCGGTGAGGCGGCAATCACTTGGGATAAACGGCGGAATCGTACCAGTCCTTGCCGAATCCGATGGAACTGCAGAACTCCTCGCTCTGGCAGCTTATCGAGCTGCACGCCTCGCACGGCGGGCAGACCACGCAGTCCGACGGGCATTCATCGACGCCGTAATTGGCGCACCTGTTTTTCTGGACCTGCGTGCATTGGTTCTTGATGCACTTGATTTCAAGGTGCGCGGCTATCCCGTTGCAGAAATCCGGGCACTGCTCTGCCGCGTCCACGAACTCCTTCTGGCCGTAGAAGCATTCGCGCGTATCCTTCAAAACGCCGCACCCGCAGTCGGAATCCGCCTCGCAGAAGTCCGGTTTTCCGGCGCTGCATTCGCCCCGGAAAAATGCCCATTCCTCGCACTTTGCGCCGCCTGAAAACGAGCAAACGCCGTACTGTCCGCCGGCACCGGCCTTGATTTGGAGCGTGCCGTTGTGCTGTTCGCAGAATTGCGACGCCGGGTTCGGGATTCCGGTCGTGTTGTTGCCGGGCGGCACGGTGGTGTTGTTCCCCGGCTGGTCCGGAGGGACCGGGTTCGCGCATCCGGCAAGGAGCATGGCGATTATTGACAAGGCCGCGATAATCAGGCGTTTGGACATTTCATCACGCGGAGCTAACGCGCGTAATGATTATAAAAAGACGTGGAATGCCAAAAAACGAGGAAGAAAAAGGGGGTGTCAGACGGCGACGCCGTTGACTACGCCATCCTGCCCGACGCGGTTGGTGACCTTCACCTTCCCGATTTCGGTTTCGAGGACCGCGCCCTTCGTGATGATGTTCATGCGGACGAATTCCGGGTTGTGGCTCTCCACCACCCTCTTAATCCCGACGACCTTCATCTTGCCGTCCTTCATGACGACGCTGACGCGCGAGGCCTTCTTTATCTTGATGCCGAGGCTGCCCCCGCGCCCGCGCACGTTGACTTTCAGGTCCTTGTCCGCGACCTTCGTCGCGGCGAAGACGCCGCCCATGTGGGCAGTCTTCTTGTCCTGGAACTTCCGCCTTCGGCCTCCCGTGCCGCTGCTTACCTTCTTTTCATGAGACCTGTGATATTGTTCCATAAGTACACCTCGTGAGTGCAATTAGCGGAATGAATAAGACGGCACGGATTTTAAAATATTGTGATGATACCCGATTGATGCGGATTTTACGGGTAAGCTGCCCCATGAAGCCGGATGCCCTCAAGGCGGCGCTTGAAATGTTAGATGCCGCTGCGGTCAGGCCAGGCCTCGCGCAATCGACCATGGAGTTCGAGCTTGCCCATCATCTCGCGAAAAGCGCGTTTGCGAAAAAAACCAACATAGCGAGGAGCATGCGCACGGAGTTCCTCCTCTGGTTGTCGGGCAAGACCGATATCCGGAGCGCGATTCTCGAGACGGTGCCGCGTGAAACGGGAGGGAAGGGCGGCGGTTTTTTTGTAGCCGTGTTTTCCGATGCGGATGACGAAACGGTGTGCAGGAAGCTGGGCGCGAAAATGCTTTCTCCTGCGCTCAGGAAGGAAGGCGAGCCGCTCGCGCTCGAGAGGATTTCGCTCTCGCGCGTGAAAAACTAGCGAATCAAATCATCAGATGCCAAGCTGCCTGGAAAGGACGTCCCGGTCTATCGGGAGCTCTATCCCAAGCACCTTGTGTATGAAGATGAACATGTCTATTATCTTGGCCTTCTCGGTCGTTATCTTGTCAGCCATCTGCCTTATCGTGAGCTCCTTGCCTATCAGCTCGTAGAGCATCATGCCCTCCTTGCCGAATTTCTTGTACACCGCGTACCCGTCGTCGCCATATTTCTTGCGGACGTCGGCCCGCGACATCGGCTTCATGATGACCATGCCGTTCTCCATCATGAAGTTCAGCATAGCCGATATAGTATATAGGGGGATGTCGAGCTTGAGGGAGATGTCGATGACGTCGTTCTTGCCGTCAAGCTGCTCCACGAGCTTGCTCCCCTTGTCCCCGTATTTGAGCATGATTTTAGCCTTCATCTGGACGGATTTGACGATGTCCATTGGCGCCCGGATGGGCACTTCGACCGGGGATGACACCCCGCGCGCCTCGTCCAGCGACTCCTCGCCCTCTATCATCGGGTTGAAGCCCTCGTCCTTCTTCGCCCCGGCCTGCGCCAGGGGCGGCGGCGCTGCGCCCATCATCTGCGGGCCGGCGAACCCGGGGCCGGCTGGCGGCGGTGGCGCCGATGCCCCCCCGCCTTTCGGGTAGTCGAGCTTGATTATCCCCTGCTCGTCCATGAAGTCGAGTATCTCCACGAGTTTCGGCTCCGTGAGGCCCGTCTCACGCATGATTTCCTCCGCGGTCCTCTGCCCGTCGATGAGCGAGTAGACCTGAAGGCCTATGTCCCCGTACTTGTCCGAGATTATTTTCTCCACCGGACTGAGCTCCGGCTCCTCGCGGTATTTCGGTGTTTCGTCCTGGAACGTGATTCCGCCCTCTTCCGCGCCGGCCTCGGGCCGCTCCCCTCCCGGTTCGGGCGGGCTCTCCGGCGCGGGCTCCCCCTCGCCGAATCCGACCGGCTCTATCTCCTCGCCGAAGCCGGCTTCCCCGGCCTCCTCTTCCGCAGGCGCCTGCCTCTTCTTTTTGGAGGGCTTCTCCTTTTCGGGAGGTATTTCCTCGCCGAACTCTATAGGGCGGATTTCTTCGAACGTGATATCCTCTTCCGGGGGCTTCTCCTTCTTCTTCGGCCGGGGCTCCTCGAACGAGAATTCCTCTTCCGGCGGCTTTTCAGCTTCGGGTTCTTGGGGGGCTTCCGGCTCTTCCGCAGGCTCCTCGGCCCCCCCGGCCGGGCGCTTCTCCGGCTTCTTGCGGGGCATCTCCTCGAGCGGGGGGACATCCTGCTCGGGCCCGATTTCCTCTTCCGGGGGAATCTCCTCGAGCTCGCGGGACGGCTTCTCTTCCTCGCCCTCCTGCGCTTCGGACGGCTCCTCCTCTTCAATCTTCGCGGGTTCTTCCGCCCCGGCACCCTTCCCGGTTGTGGGCTCGAGCTCGACCATGCCGGCGTCCTGCATATAGTTCACGACCTGGTCGAACATCGATTCCTCGACGCCGAGGTCCTTGCGGAGCTCTTCGGTGGTCCGCTTTCCGGTGATGGCCTTGTAAATCTGGAGGCCAACTTCGCCGTATTTCTTGATAAGAAGGTTCTGGTTCTTGAAACGCTGCAGGGGGCCCTTCTCAAGTTTTTTGATTTTGTAATCTCCGCCTTTTGCCATCGGACCACGCACAGGTGAATATAACTCGCTACTTCGTAAACGAGTAGAATATCATCAAAATGTTTATTAACATACATTAATTTATATTGCACTATGGAGTTCGACGAGCTACTGATAACCACAGGTGTCGACGCCCTAGTACGGCTCGTGAAGGAGAAGCAGAAGATTGAGCTAGATGAGGCGTCCTCCCTTTTGAACATCCCCCAGGAGACGATAGAGGACTGGACGAGGACCCTTGAGGAAGAAGGGATACTGCGCATCGAATACCGGCTGACGCGCGTCTTCCTGGTCTGGGTCAAGCCCACCGAGGAGGAAGTGGCGACCGAGAAGGAATCGTTCTACGAGGAGAAAAAGGGCATCGAGAACGAAGTGGACCAGGTGAAGGGGAAGATAGCCTCCGGAAAAGGCGAGCTGGAGGACCTGCGCGACTCGTTCGAGAAGTTCTATTCCAAGGTTTACGGGAGGATGGAGGCCCTCGAGAAAATGGTGGCCCCCATCCCGGCGGCAAAGACGATTTCGGACGACATGCTCGTGAAATACCGGGGCGAGCTTTCCGGCATGGAGAAGGACCTTGCGGACGTGAAGGAGGGCCTCGACACCATCCGGAAGGACGTGGATTCGCTCGGGATTGCCCAGGGCAAGGGCAGGAGCGAGGAGCTGATGGAGCGCACGGAGAAGTTCTCCGGCGAGCTCGACGCCCTGCGCACCGAGATGGACGGGCTCCGCAGGAAGGCCTCGGGGCAGGACACTCCTGAAGACGTGTCCATGCCGACCGTGAAGGACATCAAGAAGAAGTTCGAGACGATGCAGAAGGACCTCGTCGCGCTCCGTTCGAGGAACGCGCAGATGAGGCAGGACATGCTGAGCCTGCACGAGAGTTCGGAGATACTCAAAAGCGTCGCCGAATCCATAATGGGGCAGGAGGACAAGATAGGGTCGCTGAAGACCGAGATGGAGTCGCTCACGAAAGAAGCAGAAGAGCTTTCCGCGAGGACTAACAGCGTCACCGCGAAGGTAAGGCAGAACATGGAGCTCATGCAGCGCCTCGGGGACTCCGTGGACGTCGCGAAAACAGTCCTCAAGAAATTCCCGAACCAGGAGAAGGTCATGGAAAGCCTGGACGCCCTTAAAAGCGAGGAGGAGGCGATGATGCAGAAGACCGCCGACCTCGAGAAGCTCCTGGAAGCCGTCGGGGGACGCCAGGTCACGGCGAAGCAGTTCACAGAGATAGTCAGGAAGATGGAGGAGAAATCCTCGCAGATAAGAAAGGACATCGACTCGCTCGAATCCACGCTGCAGGACGAGAAGAGCACTTACCTCACGTTCCAGAAAATCAAGGAGCGCATAGTCCCGTCCATCGAAGCCTACCAGCAGCAGCTCGACGCGATGGACAAGAAAGTCATGAAGGTCCGCACCGAATCGGCCGCGCAGATAGAGGGCATCAAGGCGGATGCGCAGAAGCTGCAGGAGTCGATGAAGGGCGGCCAGGTCCAGGACATCATGAAGGTCGCGGAGGAGATCCGCGACAAGAAGAGGATGATGGACGAAATCCGCAATTCCCTCGATGATTTGACGACCGTTTCCGAGAACCTCAACAAGAGGGTGACGCTGCTCTCGCGCGAGGCGAAGCTGCTCGAAATCCGCGTCGGCGGAGGGGGCGCACAATCAGGCGGCGCCGGCGGCGGGCCTGCGGGCGAAGGCGGAGGGGGCATGGCGCCTTCCGAGGGGGAGGCGGCCATAAGGAAGAAGCTCGAGCTGACGCGGGAAGAGGAGCTGGAATTCAGGCAGAAGAGGGACGAGCTGAAGAAGCTCATCCAAAGGCTCTGGGAAGAATGACCGCTTTATAAACAATCAGATAAATGTATGTTGGTGATGGGATGCCCAAAGAGAACATCAAGGACACGATTGTAAGGAGAATGGATGAGGCTGAAAACGCGGCCGAGACGCACAAACAGCCTGCCGAACCGGCGGCGCCGAGGCCGAAAGTCGCGCTGCTTGCCGCATACGCGTTCAGCTCGGAAGGGCTCCCGGTCGAAGTGAAGATTTTCCGGAAGTCTGACTTCGTGCCGCGCTACGACATCACGATTCCCGGAATCGCCGAGGGGACCAAGCTCATCCTCGAAACCAAGCTCAAGGGCGAGCTCGTGACCGAGGTCAAGCTGGACATCAGCGAAATCCTGGATCCGAAGAAGTACGACGAGGTCAAGGCCAAGTTCCTCGAGGCGGCCAAGAGGATACTGAAGCGCAACTTCCCGTCCCTGCAGGAGGACAAGATGGACGTCCTCGCGGTGTACCTGCTCCAGAAGACGCTCGGCCTGGGCGAGATGGAAGCGCTTTTATCCGACGAGCAGCTCGAAGAAGTCACGGTCAACAACGCCCGCGACCCGGTCTGGGTCTACCACAAGAAATTCGGATGGTGCAAGACGAACCTCCGGCTCAAGAACGAGGAGATGGTCTACGACTACGCGTCGATGATAGCGAGGAAGGTCGGGAGGCAGATAAACATCCTCAACCCTACGCTGGACGCGCACCTTCCGAGTGGCGACCGTGTGAACGCGACGCTGTTCCCGATTTCATCCTTTGGCAACACGATAACCATCAGGAAGTTCTCGCGGAACCCCTGGACGATAACCAGCTTCATCAAGGCCAAGACGGTGACGAGCGACGTCGCGGGCCTGATATGGCTGTGCATCCAGAACGAGCTCTCCCTCCTCGTGACCGGAGGCACCGGCAGCGGAAAAACATCATTCCTGAACGCGATGGCCGGGTTGATACCGGCCAACCAGCGCATTATATCGATAGAGGACACGAGGGAGCTGACGCTCCCTTCGTTCCTGCACTGGGTCCCGATGACCGTGCGGGAGGCCAACCCGGAAGGGAAGGGCGAGGTAACGATGCTTGACCTGATGGTCAATTCGCTCCGCCAGAGGCCCGACCGCATAATCGTGGGAGAAATCCGCAGGCAGAGGGAAGCAGAGGTCATGTTCGAGGCCATGCACACTGGCCACAGCGTTTATGCGACGCTGCACGCCGACAACGCCCAGCAGACGATTTCACGGCTGACGAACCCGCCGATAAACGTGCCGCACGAGATGCTCGACGCCCTTTCCGGAATCGTCGTGACGTTCAGGCACAGGCGCTTCAACATAAGGCGCGTCCTTGAATTCGCCGAAGTGACCAAGAAGGGCGAGGCCAACGTGCTATACCGCTGGGACCTCAAATCCGACAAGATGAGGGGCGTGGCGAAGATGGGCACCCTTGTCGAGACGCTTTCGCTGTACGCGGGCCTCAGCGACAAGGAGATCGAGGGCGACATCGAGGAGAAGATGGAGGTCCTCGACTGGATGGTCAAGAAAGGGTTCGATGACGTGGACCAGGTCGGCCAGATCGTCTCGAATTATTACATCAATGTGGACGAGGTCATGGACGCCGTCAGGAAAGGAAAGGGATGGGACTTCAAGAACCAGACCAGCCTGAGCGTTTGATGCGTTATGAACATATTGCGAGGGGACTTGCGTGTCTGATGAATTCGATGCGGCTATCGAGGAAGCCAGGAGGCTGGAGAAGAAGCAGGTGGAGTACGCCCCTTACAGCGGCGACATCAGCCTGGAGAAGACGCTCGACCTCGAGCCGAGGGACTATGTGGACCTCAGGTATACCGACCTGCTCAACCTGTACCAGCGCTCGCAGAAGATAATCAGCACCACCAGCCTCGGCATCCTTGCCGCCGGCACCGAAGGCGCGGAAGCCCCGGCGCCGGTCGTGCAGGCCGAGACAGTGGACGTGGAAAGCAAGCTCCGCGAGATGACCAGCGAGACGCTGAAGGCGGCCGAAGAGGTCGCCAAGGAGCCGATGGCAATCGAAAGGCAGCCCGAGCCGCAAATCGAGCTCGAGAGGCTGGAGGAGGCGAAGGCCCCCCAGCAGGCCGTCGAATTCGAGTCCCGGACCACCGGGCAGCAGGCCATTGAGATGGAGAAGGAGGCGCCGAAGGCCCCCGAGATGCCCCCGGCCCTCGCTGAAAGGCCCGGACAGCAGCCCCCGGCTCCGGCCAAGCCGGTCGAGGAGGCGAGGGTTGCGGAGCCAGCAGCGGCGCCGATAGCCGAAGTGCCCCTCGAGCGGAAGATGATTGTCGCCGCCGTCCCCCCGGCGCTGCGCGAGAGCCCGGACAAGGCCGCAGGCAAGCGCTACGACAAGATGGAGGAGCAGATACGGGAAGCCGTCGGCGACAAGGCCGACGAGATGACGCTCAAGAAGAAGATGTTAGAACTGACGAAACAGCTGTTCAAGGAGAAGACGACCTCGAAACGGGAGGAAATCAAGCTCCAGATAACCGTGCTCAAGAACATGCTCGCGGGGGCGCATGCCGGAGGCGCGAGGCCGGCCGCCGGCGCGAAGAAGGCCGCAGGCGGCGCGGACGCCGATACGCACGTGAGGCTCCTCGATACGATGCTCTCGACCCAGCAGGCGGAGCTCGCCCAGACCAAGGACGGCATAATCGACTCGTACAACAAGCAGGTCGCGGAAATCAAGAAGAAGTTCTACGACCAGATATCGATGACCGATGACGCGGCCGAGAGGAAGAAGACGTTCGAGGCCTTCGTATTCTCGGTCGAATCCCTCGTCGAGCAGCTGCCCGAGGTCATGAGGAAGTACAGGGAGTTCACGGCCAAGAAGCACGCGGCCGAGATGGAGAAACTAAGGGACTCCCTCGGCGGGAGCGAATCCGACACGCGCTCGAAAGTCGAGGGGCGCCTGGATTACATAACAAACCATTACGACCAGGAATTCGCGTCCGTAAAGGGCATAGTCGGCAGGCAGATAGAGAACCTGATAGAGGTCGCCGGGACCGAGATATTCAAGAAGCAGGACGAGAAGCCCAAGGAATCCGAGACCAAGGTGTACGAGATGGTCAAGGAAATCAACGAGACCGACGAGGGCACCCTCCTGTATTTCCTGCACGGCAAGGACCCGGAGCAGTACAAGAGGTACGAGCGGAAGCAGGTGTCCAAGGCAGAGGCGATTTTCAAGGCCAAGGAGCTCATGGCCATGGACAAGGGGCTCAGTGAGAGCGTGGTGAAGAAATACTTCAGCCAAACGGAGGGCTAATCATGGTCGTGAAAGAAAGGGCGGAAGCGCAATTGCAGGGGAAGAAGAGGAGTCTGTTCACTTCCATAGCGGAGATGCTGGCATCACGGTTCCCGGACCTCAAGAAGAAGCTCAAGATGGCGGACATGGACGACAACCCCATCGATTTCATCGAGAAGGTCGTGTCGTCCACGGCATTCCTCTCCGCGGGGCTCCTCGTGGTCGCCTACCTGTTCCTGGCCGGAAGCCTCGCAACCAGCCTGAGGGACAACATCCCCATGTTCGTCGTGATGGCGATAGCCCCCATCATCGTCATCCCGTTCGGGATATTCTCCTACCTCATGCTTTACCCCGAGGCCGCGATATTCCGGCGGCAGAGGGAGATGGATTACGAAATCGTTTTCGCCGGCAGGCACATCGTGATAGCCCTGAAGTCGGGCATGCCGCTCTTCGACACGTTCGTCGGCGCATCCAGCGGCTACGGCGCGGTCAGCAGGGAATTCGCGAAAATCGTGGACCAGGTCGTGCTCGGGGTCCCGGTGACACAGGCGATAAGGGAGGTGACCCAGTACAACCCCTCCAAATACTTCACGAGGATGCTGATGCAGATATCGAACGCGCTCGGGAGCGGGGCGGACGTCGGGGATTCGCTCGAAGGCGTGCTCGAGCAGATATCCAAGGAGCAGATGATTTCCCTCAAGGAATACAGCCAGAAGCTCACGCCGATTGTCATGTTCTACATGGTCTTCGGCATCATAGTCCCGACGCTGGGCGTGGTTCTCATGACGGTGATATTCTCGGCCATGGGCGGAAAGGCGCTCCCGCCGTGGATACTCGGCATAGTCTTCCTGGTGATACTCCTCATCCAGGTCCTGTTCCTCGGATTCATCGAGAGCTCCAGGCCGAAGTACCTGATATAGGTGATGCTCATGACCAACGAAAGCATTTTTGAGAACGCTGGAAGGCTTTTCTTCAGCAGGGAGCGCATAAAGGGGCTCGAAAAGGAGCTCAACATCGCGGGCGTGAACATGCCTGCGGACTCGTTCGCCGGCTACGTGAGCCTGAATGTCATCATCGTGACGGTCCTGCTCACCCTCCTCGTGCTGCTGTTCCAGCCGAGCAGCGAGCTGGTAAGCGGCATGTTCAGCGATTTCATCGAGCTGCCGTTCCCGATCATCGCGGTCCTCGTGCTGGCGGTATCGTTCGTCGCGGTGTACCTCACGACGATGACGGTGATAACGAGCTACCTCCTCATGAAGGCGGACAACCGGAGGGACAAGCTCGAGACCGCGCTTCCGGATTTCCTCACGCTCGTGGCTTCCAACATCAAGGCGGGCATGACGCTCGACCAGGCCATGTGGTACTCGGCCAAGCCCGAGTTCGGCCTGCTTTCGACGGAGGTCAAGGCGGTCATCAAGAGCTCGTTCAGCGGCGACAGCCTGGAAAGCACGCTCGACCGCCTCGGCGGAAGGTTCGACTCGAAGGTCTTCAAGAGGACGATACTCCTCCTCAAGCAGGCGACTGCGACGGGCGGCGAGCTGACGAACGTGCTCGAACGCACGTCCGATGACGTCCGCAACACCATCATCATGAAGAAGGAGATTGCCGCATCGCTCGTGCTTTACGAGATATTCGTGCTTTTCGCATCGGTGGTCGGAACGCCGTTCCTTTTCGCCGTGGCGTCGAAGCTCATCTCGGTTTTCGAGAAACTCGGGCCGCAGGCGGGTTCGCTCCAGGGCGCGACCGGAGGCCCTTTCTCCGCATTGTCCTCGGTGAGCTTCGGGACCACGGTCATCAGCTCAGAGACGTTCTTCTGGTTCAGCATCCCCACGATTTTCGTCACCGTGCTGGTCTCGTCGTTCATCGTCAGCGCCATAAGGACGGGCTCGAAGAGCCAGGGGATGAAGTATTTCCCGTTCATGCTGCTGGGCGCCTACACGGTGTACTGGCTGGTGATAACTTCAGTAGAATCGATATTCGCGACAATCGTATGATAACGTGGTCTGTATGGATTTTATGAAAAAACCTGGAAAATCTTTCAAGGGGCAGGCGGTGATGGAATACCTCATCACGTACGGCCTCGCGCTTTTCGTCATCCTGATCGTGCTGGCCATCCTGGTCGCGGTCGTCCTGCCTTCCCTGAAGGCTCCGGAGGCCTGCCAGTTCACCCAGCCCGGATTCACCTGCAACCAGAAGCCGCACACGCTCGTGGCTGATACTGGCAACAACGTCAGGCTGCTTTACCAGCTCGACAACACGCAGGGCAAGTCCGTATCGGTCAGCGGAGTGCTTTGCAGCGTCGCCCCGGCAGGAAACGTCCGCAAGAGCGACGTCGAAAGCCACGGGGTTACCCTCTCTCCGGCCAGGCCGATGGCGGCCGGCGAGAGCGTGACGATGGGCGGCCCCAGCGCGGACGTGACCGGTGAAATCGAATGCAAGAACGAGGATGGCACCACGACGAAGCTGGCGCCGAACTCGAACTTCCGCGGCACCCTCGCCATAGTCTACAGGTTCGCCGAGGACCAGCCGGACGCGCCGGACAGGCTCGCGATAGCCACTGTCACGGGCTCTGTGCAGGCTGAGTGACGCCTGCATTTTCCCCTTCTTTTTTTCCTTCATTTATTCTTATGATGTCCACGTCCGAGCGGTAGCCCTCCGGAACGCTGTGGACGCAGATTATCCGGTCCGAGGGCTTTTCAGGCCGCACATTCCTTTGAAAGCGCCCGACGCCCACCCAGATGTCGTCGATGTACTGCTGCCCACCCACGAACCCCGGGACGGGAATAGAATAGCGGTTCTGGTCCTGCATGGAATCGTGGGCCGACGCCCATGAATCGGAAAACGCCATCAGGCGGGTTATGATTTTCAAATAGACGGTGGCATCGTACTCGCTCCCCTGCGGGTTATACAGGAAAGTCAAATCCAGGTCGGCCGGGGCATCGTGGGACATGTTTCCCACGACGAGCATCCGGTCCGGAGCATCCTCGGGGCGTATCCCGAACCGCGCCGCGACCGGCGAGTAGAACTTGTTGTAGTCAGGGTCTTTCGGGTCGCACAGTTCGTGTATGTCGAATATGCCTTCGTAAAGGCCCCTAATGCCCGCCTGCCAAAGGACGTATTCAGCGTGCTCCTTCCATGCGGCGGTCGTGATGACATGCCTTATGCCGAGGTTGGATAGGCCTTCGAGGAGCGGCTTCAGCCCGCGCGTCAGGCCCATCCTGCGGTAATCGCGGAAAGAGCCCGTCGTCTCGTCCAAATCCCAGCAGATGTACCTGCCCACCCTCGCGCCCCTCATCGTTGCAGTATGTATAGCAAAGTGTTTTTAAATAACGTGGGAGATGGTGTTTTTTGCTGAAAAAATCAGTTCAGCTCCCGAATTTCTGCGCGCGGCCGGTGATGTTCAGGAGCAGGTGGATTATATCCTTGCCGCGGATATGCCCCAGGCCGCCCTTTGCGCAGCTTATTTCGTCGAAACGCCGGACATCGTCCTTGCGTTCCCCGCCATAGACTAGAATGGGGACCTCATGGCCGGAATGCCCCTTCAGGCTGACCGGGGTTGAATGGTCGCCGGTCACAACCAGGCATGCGCCGGTCTTTTCGAGGATGGGCACGATGCGGTCGATTTTCTCGATGGCTTTCGTCTTGCCGTGGAAATCCCCGTCATGGCCGAAGCTGTCGCACATCTTGATGTGCATGAACACCATGTCGTAGTCCTTGAGCGCCTTTGCCGCGGCTTTGGCCTTGGACTCCAAATCGGTCTCCTTGTCGCCGGTCGCGCCGGGAACCATGACGAGGTCCATCCCCAGGTATGTGGCGACGCCCTTGTACAGCGCGCCGCCTGCCACGCATGCCGCGTTCAGACCGTAGCGCTCATGGAACGAGGGCGCCTTGATGAACTGCCCGGCTCCCCGGAGGAGGATTGCATTGGCCGGGTTCTTCCGGCCCCCGTTTTCAGGGGCGCTCGAAAGCAGGCCGATTGCGAGGGCGGTAAAGCGGTTGACGATATCGGACGTCCGCTTTGCTTCGGGGGTTTTGTCGAGCGGGTGGCAGGGATGGAGGAGTTCCCCCTCGTGAGCATCCGTAGCGCTGATGTTGCTGGACAGGTTCTTCCCGCGGAGCACGAGCGCCCCGCGGTGTTCCACCGAGTTCTTGAACTCCACCTCGACATCGTCTATCCTCATGGTGAGGCGCGCCGCCAGCGCACCCGCGGTCTTCGTGTCTATCCTTCCGGCCCGCCTGTCGGCGACGGTGCCGGCGGACACGGTGGCGAAATTCGCCCGGAACGCGATATCCCCGGCATCCAGGCGCATCCCGAGGCCGAGGGCTTCGAAGGGCCCCCGCCCATGGTAGAATATTGATGGGTCGTAGCCCAGTATGTTCAGGTGCGACACGTCGCTCCCGGGAATGACGTACTTCTTGACCGGGCTCATCATGCCGCAAATGCCCCCTTTTGCCAATCGGTCCAGATTGGGTTTCTTCGCCGCCTGGAGGGGTGTTTTGGGGGTGTCCAGGTCTCCCAGCCCGTCTATAATCAGAAGGATGGCCTTTCTCATGTTTTGCCCTCTCAAATAGGCTTTATAACCGGAACGGGTGGCGGATAGGGCGGGCGGGGAAATGGACCATCATCAGGTTTAATAAGGGTTATCGCGATAGTAAACTTCCACTATTTTTCGGTGTGCTTATGGAGGTAGACGTATCATCGCAGGTGTCGATATTCAACGAATTCTTCACTACGATTTATAAGCCGAAAATCGACGAGCTGCTGAGGGTCTACCCCACGCAGAAAAGCCTTTTCGTGAGCTACCCGGACCTGGAGAAGTTCGACCCGGACATCGCGGACGCCCTGGTTTCATCGCCAGACCTGATAATCAAGGCCGCCGAGGAGGCCATATCGAACCTGAACCTTTCGGTTTCCGCGGGGAAGTCGTTCGAGCCGCACGTGCGGTTCTCGGAATTCCCGTGCGACGACTCGCTCATAGAGCACGTCAGCTCGAAGAACATCAACGAGCTGGTCGCATTCAAGTGCGTGGTGACGAAAAGGGCGGAAGTGATGCACAAGGTCAAGGTGGCCATGTACAAGTGCACGCTGTGCGATGCGGAAATCAAGCTTTTCGTGGGCAAGAACTTCGTCCCGCCCAAAAGGTGCGACAGCTGCAAGAAGTTCGCGCTCCAGCAGGTCGACGACGAGAGCACGTTCACGGACATCCAGAGGGCCGAGGTCCAGGAACTGCTGGAAAGGATACGCGGCGGCGCCCCGGCCGCGCACATAGAGCTCCTTCTCGACGACGACCAGGTGAACAAGATTGCGCCCGGCGACAACATCGAGGTAATCGGGATACTCAGGCTGAAGCCCCCGATGAAGCCGCGGCAGAAGCAGGACATGATTTACAGCAGGTATGTGGAAATCAACAGCGTCAAGAGCCTCAAAAGGGATTTCGAGGAAATCGAAATCACCAAGGAGGACGAGCGCAGGCTGAGAGAGCTGTCCAGGAACCCGGCCATCAACGACATAATCACGAAATCCATCGCGCCCTCGATTTACGGCCACAACGAGGTCAAGAAAGCGCTCGCCCTCCAGCTTTTCGGCGGGACGCGCGGGAAGACCATGAAAGGGGGCGCGTCAATCCGCGACGACATACACATCCTGCTTATCGGCGACCCGGGCATCGCGAAATCGCGCTTCCTGCTGAGCGTCAATGAAATCGCCCCCAAAAGCATCTATGTCAGCGGAAAAACCGTTTCCGGGGCCGGCCTTACCGTGGCCGCGGAGAAGGACGAGCTCGGCGAAGGCGGATGGACATTGAAGGCCGGTGCGCTCGTGCTGGCAAGCGGCGGAACCGCGCAGGTCGATGAATTCGACAAGATAGACGAGGAGGACCGCGCCGCCATGCACGAGGCGATGGAATCCCAGACGATTTCCGTCGCGAAGGCCGGCATCGTCGCGAAGTTCAGGACGAAGACCGCCATACTCGCCGCGGCGAACCCGAAATACGGCAGGTTCGACCAGGCGAAGAACCTGGCGGAACAGTTCGAAGTGCCCCCTACATTGCTTTCGAGGTTCGATTTGATTTTCCCGATTGTCGACGTCCTTGACGAGGAGAAGGACGCGAAGCTGGCCGAGCACATCCTTTCGACGCACATGGGGAAGGACACTTCTCCGGACGAGGTGCTTTTCGACAAGGACCTCCTCCGGAAGTACATAGCGTACGCGAGGAGGAAGGTGTTCCCGAAGCTCATGGCCCCGGCGTCCGCGAAAATCAAGGAGTTCTATGTCGAGCTGAGGCGCAAGAGCAAGGATGCCGGCTCCGTCGCGATCACCCCGAGGTACCTTGAAGGCCTCGTCCGCCTCGCAGAAGCGAACGCGAAGATAAGGCTGTGCGAAACGGTCGAGGAAGAGGATGCGGAGATGGCAATCTCGCTCTTCAACTACGTCATGCAGCAGATAATGACCGACAAGGTGACGGGCAAGCTCGACGTCGATGTCGTGATAGGGAAGCCGAAGTCCGAGCGCGACAAGATGCAGAGGACCGACACCATACTCGACATCATACGCGAGCACCTGAGGAAAAGCGACACTGCGGAGGTCGAGCAGGTCGTCTCGGATGCCAAGTCCTACGACATAGACGAGACTACGGCGAGGCGCATCATCGCGGACATGCTCAGGCGCGGCGTCATCTACGAGAAAGAGTATGGGCATATAAGGATTGTGGGCGAATAGCGCGTGTATGGAAGCCCCCAGACTTCTTGTTGCGATGCTCAGCTTTTTCATCATCGCCCAGGCGCTCGGAATCTACACGGGCACGGTCATCATCAGGGACGTCAGTGAGAATCCGTATGTCAGCGGCCTGGTTGTGACGTCCGACGCGAACGAGCCGATGAACGCGCTCCTCTTCATAGGATACATCCTCGCGGGGGCGGTGGTCATGGTCTTCCTCATCCGGAAGCTGGGCTTCATCCCCCTCGTCTTCGTCGCGATGGAATTCATGCTTATAGCGACTTCGAGCTCGATTGTCTTCTACGCATTGATGCGGAACTTCCTCGGGTACGGCGAGAGCACGCTTGCGGGAATAATCATCGCGCTCCTGTTCGCCACGGCGAAGCACTTCCGCCCCCAGCTCAAGAACGCCGCGGCCATAATGGCGACGGCCGGGGTGGGTGTCATATTCGGCATCTCGCTCGGGCTGTTCCCGCTCATCCTGTTCCTGATACTGCTTTCAATCTATGACTTCCTCTCGGTCTTCGCCACGAAGCACATGGTCGAGATGGCCAACTTCATCATCAAGAAGGACCTTGCGTTCACGGTGACGGCGCGCGCGCCCCCGACAAAGCCGGGGGAGAAGGAACAGAGGATAGACCTCGGCACGGGCGACATGATAGCGCCGATAATGCTCGAGGTTTCCGCACTGACGGTCAGCCCGGTCGCGAGCGCGTTCGTGTTCGTTGGCGCGGTCGTGTCCCTCGGCCTGTTCCTGACGCTCGTATGGAAGAAAAAAATGGTCCTGCCGGCGCTGCCGCCCATCGTTCTCGGCATGATAGTCTTCCTGCTGTTGGGATTCGTTCTCAAAGCCTACACGTTCTAGGCACGGGCGCGGCATCCCGGTTCCAGCATGCAGGGCTCGCTCAGGCCGAAGGCGATTGTATTGGCACCTTCGTTTTCCTGATTATCAAGTCGAGAACGACCTGCACGGTCTGCGGCGAATATGGACGGACGATTCTCTGCGAGGCGACCTCGATTCGGACATTGCTTGCCTTGGCGGCCGATTCGGCCTTTTCAAGGGCTTCGCGGAACGGGTCCTGCATCCCTACGAACGTGTAGAAATGGACCATGCCGCCATCCCTCGCCCCGGCATATGCAACATCGAGGAACTCATGCGCGCCTTTCGGAAGCGGCATGAGGATGCGGTCTGCGAAGTTCTGGTAGCCGGACAATACGACTTTGCGGGCGTCGCCCAGGACCGCTTTCACGTTCTTCGCCCTGTTCCGCGCGATGTTCTTCTCCATGAATCCGACGGCGTAAGGGTTCAGTTCGATTGCGACGATTTCGGCGTCCGGATGCGTCTTCGAGATGACGAGCGGGAACGGCCCCACGCCCGCGAACAATGCGAGGATGCGCTCGCCCGGTTTGACCAGTTCAGAGATGCGCTTGCGCTCGTGCGAGAGGCGGACCGAGAAATATACCGAGGCGACATCGAGTTCCATGAGGACGCCGCTTTCCCGGTAAAGCGTGGTCGTGCGGTCTTCGCCCGCTATCGGCTTCACGCGCCTGACGCGGAATTCACCCTCCATCGGCCCGAGCTTCTTTAGGACGGTTTTCAGGTTCTTGTGGACGGAAAGGAGCGCTTCGCCGATTTCCTTTTCCTTGGATTCGAGCGCGTCCGGGATTTCGATGATGGCGATGTCGCCGATGATGTCGAAGGAACCGATTAGCGTTTCGAGTTCTGGTTCGGTGAGGATTCCGGAAAGCGCATCTTTCAGCCGGTCATGGTGGATGGGGCGCTTCTCGGCCTCGCGCTCGACGGTTTCGAAACCACCATACGGACCCGAAACAGGGAACAGGACAAACCCCTCTTCGCCCAGGATTGGATATCCGGCGACGAAAATCCCCTTCTGGATGAGCTCGCAGCGGGTTTTCTCGCCTTGCGAACGGGGGACTTTCATGTACATCATTCAATCACCTTGAGCCGGGCGAAAGGTGAGCAATGAACGATGTTCATTCAATCACTATCGCCGGCTTGTCCGGAAGGGCGCTCTTCGCCTTCTCGTGCTTCGGCTGCTCCTCCGGCAGGACCTCCACTTGGCACGAGTATTCCTTCGCGAGGAAGCCTGCGGCGTCATTCAGCGCATCAAGCTCGTCCTTCTGCGAAATCGGAGTCGGAAGCGAGTGGACGTTCTTCATGATGCCTTTCGCGAGCGTCGAGACTGCTTTCATGTCGAACTTTTTGGCTGCCGCCGCCTTCATGAAAGTGTCTATTTTGGGATTCTCCTTCGCGAGGTTGTACAGGTCGCGCTTCCAATCAGCGGCCACGTAAATGGTGACCTTGGCCGGCTTCTTGCCAATCAGGCCGGAAATCTTCTCTATGTCCCCGTGCACTTTCCTTATCAGCTCCTCGCCGCGCTCGATTGAATCATCGATTTTCGCGTGGTCGGGTTTCGGGAATGGAGCAAAGGCCACGAAGCCCTTGTTGCCGAGCATCTCCCAGTATTCCTCGCAATAATGCGGCATGAACGGGGCAATCAGCACCACCCATTTCTCGAAGAAATCCTTGAGGTTCGGCTCGCTGGAACGCTTCATATACCATTGCAGGTCGCTTGTGACCTCATAGAATATCTCGAGGGCGAGGTCCCGTATTGCCAATTCGGAATAGAGCTTGTCCGCCCTTTCAATTTTCCGATTCAACCTTGAAAGAAGCCAGCGCTCAATCCTGCCGTGGGGCTTTCCGCCCGCCTGAATCGAGTCCTGCACCAGCTTGTCGATTAGCGCCATCCTCGAGCGGACGCCGTCGGCCACGCTCCGGTTGAAGTCCGTGTCGCTGGAAAGGTCGGCGCCGCAGACGACAGAAAAGCGGATGACATCCGCCCCGTATTCCTTTATCGCTTTGCGGAGCGGGAGTATGTTGCCCATGCTCTTGCTCATCTTACTCCCGTCCATCAGCACGAATCCGTTCGTCACGATTTGCTTCGGCCAGAGCTTCTTCTCCGGGAAGATGCCGACATGGTTGAAGATGTAGAGCGTCAGGTGGTTGCGGATGAGGTCGCCTGCCGAATGCCGCGAATCCACCGGATACCAGTAGAGGAAGCTGTCCCGCAGCGTTTTGAGTTTCGGGTCTTGGGTTTTGGGGCCTTTCCCAAGGAAAACGGCGTCGAAAAACGCCTCGTCAAGCTCGCTGGATGGAATTTCCTTGAGCTGGTGGGCGACCGTATAGTATGCCATGTAGATTGTGGAGTCCGAAAGCGCCTCTATCATCTTGCTTTCATCGAACGGGAATTTTGTCCCTAATCCTGCCGCCCTCGTGGTCGGCCTCGTCTTGAACCAATCGATAGTGTAAAGGTATTCGCGGCGCGTATCGGCAGGAATGATGTTCATGCCTTCGAGGCAATCCTTGGCCTTCGCCTTCCACTCCGGGACGCCATAGTCGATGAACCACTGGTCTTTCAGGATGTTCACGGTTACATGCGAGCCGCAGCGGCAGTATATCGGGCCGTTCCCGATGGTGACGATATGGAATGCCTTCTTCTGGGAAATCAGGTCGGCGGCGATTTTCTCCTTGGCGTCAATCGCTTTCTGCCCCGCATACTTGCCGGTTACCATCACGCCTTCGTGGGCTTCCTTGGTGTAGATTTCCTCGGTCGCCTTCTCGGAAGCGGGATCGAACTGGTCTTTCACACCCATCTTCTCGACGATGTCCTTTGCAGGCGCAGGGCCGAATCCCTTGAGGGAAACCACCTGCGGCATCCGGATTCCGCCGAGCCCTATGTCTCGGAGGGCGAGGTAATCCAGAGGGGCGTGCGCCGGGACACTCATGACGATGCCCGTCCCGATTTCAGGCGACACGAAGCCCGCCTTGTAGACCGGCACCTTCTCCCCGGTCATGGGGTTTTCCGCCTGCATTTTCAGTATGTCTTCGGCTTTGATTTCGCCGGTGATTTCGAGTCCGAGCTGCAAATCGAGCACGGATGCGGCGCGCTCTGAGATGATTATGGTTTCGCCCTTGCATTTCGCCCGGACGTATTTCGCCTCCGGATTCACCCAGATGTTCGTGACGCCATAGATTGTTTCGGGCCGGTACGTGGTGACGACGAGGGATACGGGCCCGCCTGCGCCCGGGCCATCTACGGCGAACTTGATGACCGTGACGTCCTCGAGCTCCGGGTCCACGTCGCCGCGCGTGTCATGCGCGCTCACCGCATTCTTGTCCGCAGGGCACCATGCAATGGGGTATTCGCCCTTGATGAGGTAGCCAAGCTCCTTGAGCTTGCGGAACTGCCACTGGATGAACCGGTTGAAACGCTCGTCATATGAATAGAACTTCCTGCGCCAGTCGATGGAATACCCGATTTCCTTCATGCCGCGCTCGATTTCGTCCGAGAAATAGGAAACGAGCGCCCGCGGCTCGCTCAACGTGGCGGCCTTATCGGGCGGAATCCCGTAAATCCGGTCGAAAACGCCGAGCACGTCCGGGTCCCCGGCCGCGATGCGCTTCGCCATGGCGAGGATGGGCGTGCCTGTCACGTGGAACGCCATCGGGAACAGGACGTGGAACCCTTTGAGGCGGAGGTAGCGGGAGTATATGTCCGCCGTCGTGTAAGTCCGCCCGTGGCCGATGTGCTGGGGCGAGTTGGGGTAGGGGAATGCGGCGGTGATGTAACGCTTCTCGCGCCCGGGCTGCGGGTCGCTTTCGAATGCGTGAGATTCGGCCCATCGCCTGGACCATTTGGCTTCAATAGCAGTAGCGTCCATGTGGCGTATTCACCGGGAAATGTTTAAATTTCAGCGTTTCAGGCGGCCGAGAGGTTCCTTAGCCACGGGGCGTTCCGCGGAGGCCGGCGGCGCGATGCTCGAGTGCACGGCCCCGGCGTTTTTCCCGAGGCGGTACATCAGCTCCGCGGTCATCTGCTTGTCCGGGCCATCGGCCGGAGCGGCCGGCTTCTCGTGCACCGTATCGTGCAGGCACCCTAGGGCCCTGCCCCGGACGGATACGGGAAGCCGCTTGTCATTGGATATGTCGGTGAGTATCGCGAAATCCTTCTCCGCATATGCGAGCTCGATGGCTGTTCTTGCCGCCTCCTCCACCTTGTCTTCGAGGGCGATGCGGATGTCCACCGGGAGCGTCTTTTGGGCGTTCAAGGCGATAAGAATCGGGTAGTTGCCCTGGTCGGCCGCCATCTGGATAAGCAGCTTGCCGGCGGGCTTCTTGACATCGTAGATGATTTCCGGGGCGGTCGCGAGGTCGAACAGCGCCGAGAACCCCCGGGTTTTTTCCGCGTGCGCCATGATGGCCTTCCCGGCTTCCGTGCGCGCCTCGTCATGGAACCGAAGGTCGGTAAGAACGCCCCGGAGCGCCGCCGCATCGTAAGGCTCGGAAAGCCGCACGACAAGGAATACGCCGGCATGCATTGCGATTTCGAGCGGGACGTCCTGCCTTGTCGCGACGTCCAGGAGCGGGAGGTTCAATCCGGAGTTCTTGCATGCGGTTATAGCCGCCGCGAGGATGTTCAGCCTCGCCGCCTCGGCGAGGAACGGCGGGGTGTCCTCATCCACGCACAGGTCTATCATGGCCGAGTAGCGGCCGTGCTCCCGGAGGCTCTCGATGGCCTTCGTCCCCGCATCACGGCATATTGCCTCGTCCTGGCCGTATTTGGCCCTGAGGATGAGCGGCCCGACGTTCGGCAATTCATCTCCCGGCTTATTTTCTCCCATGGGCTATCTTTGGCGTGGAATGCTTATAAATGTTATTAAATAATAAAAAAAATGTAGAACAAGGCACCGGCAAGCGCTTGAAATAGCTTGATTAATGCGGATATGTTTTAGAAAGTGGCAAAAAGAGAGCATATTTAAACCCTTTTTAGCACATCTACCATACAAGGACCGACTGGTCCTGCGAAAGCCTTAACAGCATTTATAAGGTTTTCCGCGCAAGGTAATGTTCATGGGATCAGAATTGAGAGTGGGAGACATCATGACCAAGAAGGTCATAGTCGTACCATTCGGCAAGACCATCCTAGAAGTCGCAAAAATGATGAAGAAGAACTCGATAGGCTCAGTCATAGTCGTCGAAGACAAAGAGGGCAAGCACGCCAAAGGGATAATCACAGAGCGCGACATAGTCTACAAGATACTGGCCAAGGGAAGCGACCCCTACAAAGTGAATGCGGAGGACATCATGTCCAAGCCGCTCAGGGTGGTTAAACCAGATACAACCATAGAGGATGCGGCCAAGGCGATGAGGGAGAACAAGATAAAGAGGCTCCCGGTCGTCAATGACGATAACGAACTCATAGGTTTATTGAGCGAGGGGGACATCATGAAGATATTCCCCGTGGTAGTCGACCTCATAGAGGAAAGGGCTGCAATCTCATAATCACACTGTGCATGGATGGCCACCTGAGCCAACCGAGCCGTGAAGGAACGACTTCCCCCAAAAGGGGAGGAAGGCCCCAAAAGGGCGGTCAACAGTGCACAGGTGACATGGTTATCTCATTCTGAACCCGCAGGTTTAGGGCGCTTTTTTTAAAAGCGCAGGAGGCCTAGCGTGGAAATCAAGGAACGGATGAAAAAGCTCGCCAAGCTGTTCGAGCGGCTGAAAGGGGGCCAGATTTTCGTCGAGGGGAAGCGTGACAAGGAAGCCCTGGAAAAACTGGGGTTCACCGGCATCCTGACGATTTCCGGCAATCTACGGCAAAGCTGCGAACGCGCGGCGAAGGGGAATGTTGAGAAGGCGTTTGTGCTGAGCGACCTGGACCGCAGGGGGGATGAACTGGCCAAGAGGGCCGGGGACGAGCTCGGTTCGCTCTCGATAAGGGCGGACACCGAGACGCGGCTGGAGCTTGCGCATCTGCTGAAGATAAGGTATTTCGAGGACGCCAAGAAGGCGTATGACAAACTGACGGAAGAAATGACTGAAAAAGGTGAAATCAATGGCTAAGACATACATAGACACAGTGAAATATTTGATATATACAAACGTGGAGATAGGCGGCCTGGTGGAGAAGCCCGACGTGGTCGGCGCCATCTTCGGCCAGACCGAGGGCCTGCTCGGCGACGAGCTCGATTTGCGCGACCTCCAGAAGAACGGGAGGATAGGGCGCATAGAGGTCGACCTTGCAGGGCGCGACGGCAAGACGACCGGCCTCATCAAGATACCGAGCTCGCTCGACATGGTCGAGACCTGCATCATCGCGGCCGCGCTCGAGACCGTGGACCGCGTCGGCCCATGCGAGGCGAGGCTCAAGATAACCAAGGTGGAGGACACGAGGAACCTGAAGCGGAAGCAGCTTGTCGACCGGGCAAAATTCCTCCTCAAGAACCTGCTCAACACCGAGATTCCGGAGAGCAAGGAGATATCCCAGCTCGTGCGTGACGAGGTCAAGACGGCTGAAATCGTGGAATACGGGCCGGACAGGCTCCCGGCAGGTCCGACAATCGACCGGAGCAACGAGGTCATTTTCGTCGAAGGCAGGGCTGACGTGGTCAACCTGCTGAAGAACGACGTCACCAACGTCATCGCAATCGGCGGGGCGAAGGTGACTAGGACTATTGTCGAGCTGTCCAAGAGGAAGGAGGTCACGCTCTTCCTCGACGGCGACCGCGGAGGGGACATCATCCTCAACGAGCTCGCCCAGGGCGGGGTCGACATCGATTTCGTTTCGAGGGCGCCGGCCGGCCTCGAGGTCGAAGAGCTTACGAGAAAGGAGCTCATCAAGTACATGAGGAACAGGAGCCCGTTCGAGCAGAACGTCAAGGGCAACAAGGGCCCGGAGCGCCGCGTCGTGGAAGTCCTGAAGTTCAGGCAGCCCGAAGTCCGCGAGGAGGAGAGAAATGAGCCTCTTCCGCAGGCAAGGGCTGAGCCGAAGCAGGAGGCGAGGGTTGAACCCAGGTACGAGCCGAGGCAGGAAGCCCGCCCTGAAGCGAGGGCCGAGAGGCAGGAGCCGAGGGAAGCGCAGGAACCGAAACGGGACCGCCAGGAGCAGAGGCAGCAGATAAGGGGAAGCAGGCGCAGGGAAGTCCCGGAGGACGTCCCGAGGCTGGACGAACCCGAGGCCCGCGCACAGGAGCCCGAACAGCAGGCCCCGTCCGAAGCCGCATCGCTCAGCAAGGGCGACCTCATGAAGGAGCTCGAGGCGCTGGGAAACACCCTGAAGGCTAGGTTCTACAACGGGAACCTGCAGATGGTGTCCGAGGTGCCCGTCCGCGACGTCATAAAGTCGCTCAGCGAGACCCGCGACGTCCATGCGATTGTCTTCGACGGAATCATCACGCAGCGGCTTGCCGACCTTGCATCGAAGCAGGGCGTGAAGCTGCTGATTGGCCTCAAGATAGGCAACGTGAACAAGGTCCCGGACAACATCGAGATAATCACGAAGAACAAGTAGATTTTTCGTCTTGTTTTTTCTTCTTTATCATCTTCTATTTTTTCCCCTTATATTCGATTTTCCTCTTCCTCTCTTATCCGGTTTTCCCCTTTTTCAGCGGAGCGGACATGCGCCAGCCGGTTATGCGACGGTGTCGACGTCCACCCCGTGCGAGAGGTACCAGTCCCGGGCGGTTATCAGGTTGGCCGGGCCGGGGCAGGCGGTCGGGCTCCCATAGCCCGCGATATGGGCGTCGTATCCGGAGCGCTTGAACAGCCCGAGCTGCATGAAGTCGGGCACCCGCCCGTAATCGCCGCTTTGGCCGAACACGAGGAGGATGCGCCGGTCGTAATCGGCGAGCATGTATCCTCCGCCCAGCACCACGCGGCCGAACTCCCTGCGCATGTGCAACAGCTTCTTGAGAATCTGGCAGACCTGCCGGTGGTGGAGCGCCTCGATGCCCGCCAGCGACGGGTCGTTAACCCATAGCATCGCATATGCCTTGACCTCGCCCCCGGTCGCCTTGACCTCGAACGTGCCCGCCTCCCGGCCGTGGAACTGGGTTTGTTTCGAATCGACTAGGGGTTGGCCGAATTTTGCGCTGTAAATGAGGGGCGGACGGTACTTGAGATAGGGCGGGATGAAAAGGTCTTCGCGCTCGACGATTTGGATTTCCTTCCGCGCGTCCGGATGCTTCCTGAAGCCTAACTGCATGCCCCTAACACCCCTAATTACAACACTAGTTGTGAAGGTTATATAAAAGAATGTCACAAGAACAGGGCAGGAACCCGGCCCGGAAGGCCCAGGTTTGCGCGCCCGGTGTGGAATCAGCCGTACATGCTCAGGTCGATTGCGGCGAGGTATGTGCCGCCCGTGCTGTTCGTCACCGATGCGAGGCGCCTTATCCGGACGACGTTCGCGGTCCCCGATGGCACTTCGCCGCCGATAGTGACTATCGTGCCGTCGGCGAGGTTCGTCACCTTGATGGACGTGCCGTAGGCGGTGCCGAGCTTTTGGCGCAGCCAGGACTGGCCTTCCGATGCCGCGCAGTCTATCACGGACTCGTTCACCCTGCGGTCGTCATACGAGAACGCGAAGCCGAGGTGGTCCATCGACGCGCAGGATGCGGATGGCGTCGGGGGGGTGAACAGGAGGTTCGATACGCGTATCGCGTCCTTTGAGAGCGGGTCGTTCTGGTAGTCCAGGAAAGAGCGTACGCTGTGCCAGTAGGACAGCAGCGCCACTACCGCGAGCACGAATATGACCGAGGCGATTATCGCGTCGAAACTGAAATATTGTCCCTTCATGTCTCCACCCTATGGAAGTTGCGTGATTGTAAGATTCTCTCCGTCGTTTTTTAACATGAGCACGTTCGAGCATTGCGTGCTATCGAGCGCCGAGCCGCTGAGGCACGAGCCTTCAACGCGGTAGTTGAACTTGGGCACGTCGTACATGTACGTGAAGTTGGCGTAATCCCCGACATACTCGATGAGTATCGTGGAATTGGCCGCGTTCAGCCCCGCCATGTCGATGACATATGGCCTTGCGAATATCGTCTTCGGGAACGTATAGTTGTACGAGAACCCCGTGCCGCCCTTGACCGTGAGCGTCAGCGCAGTGACGAAACCGTCCCCGGTCTCTTTCGCCACGATGTTCTGCTGGCGGGGCACTTCGGAGGTCTGGAGGTCGCTGACGACCACGAACGCCCCGATTGCTATGAGCATGAATACTGCGGTGTATAATAGGAATTCGGTCGCGGCCTGCCCTTTACGGGCAACGGCAGGCTTAGGGAGATGCCGGGTCAAGTATCTCCACCTCTATCTTCCCGTCGGCCCCGCGCAAAGAGCGGACGACGAGCTTGAACAGGCCTGTCTTGCCTTCGATGATGCGGCTCCCGGCCCCGATTTTCGCAATCGTGGGCGACGACGTCTCGAACGAGCCCGTGGATGTCCGTATGCGGATGATTACCTCCCCGTCCGCGGCGTACAGCGACTCCGTGGACGCGGGCACGTTCAGCAGGACCTCGCGCTGGGCGTCGGGGCCCTGCGCATAAACCGTGTTCATGGTGTCTGCGAGCGTCCGCGCGGTGGCGTCGGCCTGCGCCTTCGCGGTGTCCTCGTAGCCCATCGAGCTGACGGACAAGAGAAGGAACAGGACCGGTATCGTGAACGCTATGACTACGCCAACCGTGACCAGAAGTTCGAGAGATGACTGACCTTTTGCCATGTTAGTTGCACCCCGCCGCGCCGTTGTCGCAGGCGATGTCCGTCAGGCCGTAATCGTCCTTGGTCGCGTCGCTGACTGCGAATATGCCGGTTATCGGGCTGTCTGCGCACGAATTGAAGTTCCTGCACCCGGGAAGGCCGCGGATTTTCACGCCTTCGACGCTTCCGAAGAAGAGCTCCCGGTCCAGCCTGCTGTTGACGTCATAGACGTCGTAATCGTTCGCGTACACGCCGATGACGAAGGTCTCGATGCCGTACGCCGAGCTGTTGCGCGTGTAGGACGCGTTCAGCAGGCGCTGCATGTATGACGGCGCGCTCGGGTTGTGGGTGTAGTAGCCGCACATCACGAAGTCGCGTATCGTCTCGAGCTCGTATAAGCCGCTTCCGGTGGTCGAGAGCTTCCTCGGCGGGTGCTCCGCGACCTCGTTTTCCAGATACGTATTGAGCTGGAGGACGCAGCGCCGGGTGAAGTTCGAGCCGTCCAGCATCGGGCATTCCGGTGCGGACGTCACATTGAACCCGGGCGCCACGATGAACGGCTTGCCCGTTATCACGCCCGCGGACGCATCAAAAGATGCATTGCAGGTCGCGCCTGTGTACCGTATCGCGTTGAACGTGTTGGCCTCGTTGTAGTTGGTGTCGCCTTCCCCGCAGTCTGAGAGCGTCAGCGTCGGGGAGCTCGTGAGTATGTATCCTGCGAACGCCTCGTAGACCGAGGGCGTTAGGGCCATTATCTCATCGTAGGTTCCCGCGAGGACGTAGGTCTTCCGGTCGCTCATCGCGATTGCGGTGGCGGTCGGGACCAGGTCCTTGGACACGCCTGCGGTCGCAAGCGGGCCGTATATCCATCCCTGCCCGCCCGAGACCGTCTGCGACAGCCTGTGGACGGTTATCGAAGACGAGTTGGGGTACAGGTCCTTCTGGAAGAAGAACTGCCTGAAAATCGTCCTGTTCTCCCCGGCCGCATCCCTGCTTTCGCGGGCCAGGGCCGGGTCGATCATGCCGGTTATGTCGAGGGTGTTCTTGACGCTGTACGTCCTTGAAACCGCCGAGGTGTTGGTGTAGTCCTTGAGCCCGAGGCGGAGGTCGAACGAATAGTTGACCTTGTCGATGTCGGACTGGCCGACCTGGAAGTTGGAAACGTTGAATTCACTCACGTAGATGCCGATAGCGCGCATTGACGCGTTCAGGTTGTCGGCCCATGCGCGGAGCGACGAGTTCGCCTCGCCGGGGACCGCGGTCCCGCCCCGGAAGTTGTCCCCGGACGCGGTGCCGTTCATGAGTAGCTCGAAGAGCGACTTGCGGACGTTCGCGTATTCGTCGCCGGCAGGCCCGGGCTCGACCGAGTTGTCTATGGAGTGGTCGTTGAGGCGGGCGATGTTCCGGGTGAGTATGACTTTCGTGATGTTGTCCATCTTGGCCGGCGTTATCTGCTCCATGGTCAGTTCGACCGTGGATTCCTTGTAGAATTCCGAGAACGAGCGCTCGGATGCCTCGATAGACTTGACCCAGACAGATATCGAAAGAAGTATGTAGATGAGTATCAGGAAGACGGTCACGGTGAAAAGAAATCCTTTTTTGTCCAAGAGAATCACCTAGATGAAGATGGTCAGTTTCACAATCCTCACGTCGGAGGAGGGCACGAGGTCCCCGCCGAGGATGTCGCTCGGGTTCGTGTTCCCGATGTTCCGCGTGACGTTTGAGGTCGTGCCGTCGCCGTTGTCGACCGTCGTCGTGGTTGTTCCGCAGGTGATTATCCCGAAGTCAATCGTCTGCCAGCCTCCGGTCCCCCCGCCCCCGGATTCGTTCCCGCCCATGATGCCCTCGCCCGTGCACGACGCGTAGCGGTACGGGGAGGTCTGGAGCTTGTACATCTTGCCGCTGTAGCCGAAGGTCATCACCTGGGTGGCTACGGCGAGCTTCTTGCTCTTTTTCGCGTGCGGGTCGGCCGGCACGGAGCCGGTGTCGTAGAGGAGGCCCCAGGTCTGCCCCTGGTCCTGGCTCATCTCCATGACGTAGCCGAACTGCGTCGGGACCATGGAGCCGACAGTGTTCGTTATCAGGTTGGCCCGATGGACAGGGTTGTCCTGGGCGACGATATTGTCCAGGAGCGAGCCGCTGGCCTTGCATTCACCGTAGTCGTCGGCGCAGTAGGTGGTCGAAAGCGAGAGGAGCACGTCCCTCGATAGGTAGTGCCCCTGCGTCAGGAGGTAGTAATATGCCGACGGGACGCTCGAGAAGAATATGAGCGAATAGATGGCGACCAGAGCCAGCGTGAAGGCCACAAAAGCGTCTAGAGAGAATATGAATGCACGCATGGTCATCACTTTGTTGGGGTATTATTTAAAAACCATACGTTCAAGCCCATTTTTATCTTTTTAGACACACTATCCGCCGCTCGCGTTTATGCCGATGCACGGCCCGTAGCCGGTCCCGCACTCGTCGCATTCCTTGAGGGCGTACGGGCAGCTGCTTTTCAGGCACGTCGCCTTGGAGCCGGGGGCGCATATCCGGTCCCACCTGCACCCGCTCCAGGCACCGCCGGAGCAAACGGAAACGCCGCTGCAATTCCCCAGCCGGCAGTACTGCGTCTGGCCGTCCCTGCATGATTGCGGCGTGGAGGGGGCCGGGGCCGCACCGCCCCCGGAGGGCGTTTCGGGAAACCCGAACATGCCGGCCATGTAAAATCCGTAAAAAAGGATTGCCGAGAGCGATAAAATGAAAAAAATGGGGATGGGGTTCTTCAAGCTATCACTTGAATGACAGGCTGGGCGAGCCCGAAGCCGCCTGCAGCTGCCTGATGAACCCGCTCATGCCGAAAAGGCCGGTGTCGGCGGTGCTCGTCTGGATGGGGCATATCCGGATTTCGCTGACGTCGGCGTATGTGATGTTCGCCAGGTCCGCCGCCTTCCGGATGGCGTCCTTCTTTCCGCCGAGCTCGTCGACAAGGCCGGCCTTGAACGCCTGACGGCCGCTGAGTATCCTGCCGTCCGTGGCGTTGGCGAAGAGGTT
>Ga0265297_10000757_pt1 | contig 89394 bp, 150 predicted proteins | sample Munlanlwell13791_FD_192502 | JGI IMG/M metagenome (GOLD analysis project Ga0265297, IMG submission 192502) | Leachate microbial communities from a municipal landfill in Southern Ontario, Canada - Leachate well 137-91 | ecosystem: Engineered > Solid waste > Landfill > Unclassified | place... | reverse complement strand
TTATTCATAGAAAACAAAAAGAACGTCTCATTATCCAATACCCGCATCATTGGAATTCTGTCTGATATAGTCAAACATGATTTCTGCTTTCCTGATACAGATAGCCACTCAAGCCAATAATCTTCGGCTTTGGTCGTGTTCTTTGAATATGGAATTGTGTAATTCTTCCTAAACTTTAACGCCATTAATATTCTTCCCTGTAATTACACCACATATGATCTCTTCCCGACTCTTTCCATATCATCCGAAGCTCTCTCTTCGGGTTGATGGTTTCACCTGATAGAAACTTCTTTCCTCTTATATTCCACTCGTTTATGTATTGTAGACTAATAGATGGTCTTCCAATCGCAAATACTCCACGGAACTCCACGGATCCATACTTACCTGTTTTATTGGTCTTCATCATCAACTCCATTCCAGTCTCTATATTGCCTGAATATCTCCTTATAGTTTCTTCTTATAAGTTTTTTCGGAACGAAACCAAAAATATGACGGATAGAAGCACCTGTGTTGATAATTGGCACATAACTGCACTTTGAATTACATATGAATGTCGTGAATACAACACGATAGTAGACTCTAAAGCAACTGACCCTTCCTTTATCATCCATATCGCTATACTTGTGATACCTCATATGTTATCTACCTCAAACCATCGGGCATATTCCGTGAAGCAGCTATTCTTCCAATAATATACCATTGACCTCTTTCGGTTTCTTGATCTTGAAAAAGGTTCTCCGAGGCGAGATACGATACAATGAAAGCCAGATATGGGACATGATAGATGCGCGATATTATCTTCACTTTCTAAAAAGTAGCTGCGATAAGCTATTAGCTCTCGCTCATTCAGATTAGTTGATCTTATATTACAGGTAGAAAACCGACACCACTTCTTATACTTCATGTCTTAGCCTTCGGGTTATGCTTCTTGTCAAGTATCGTAACAATCATCTTTGTAGTTTCTGAATATACGCAGTTGAACCAAATGTCTTTATACGAGACATGAATATGATGCTTACCATAACCTAACGGCTTCTGGTAGTCTCTTGCCCAGCTATTGCCTTGACATATCTCGCTCATGGCTCTCAAGTCATCGTTTGATAGCTCAATACCATATCTCTCAAGCGAGCGTGTAGCAGCATGGGGAGTCTTGACACCTTCGGTGTAGCCATATATTTCTATTCCTTCTTCACTCATACTCTTTCCTGTTCCAGCCAATATATTTCCATCGGTCGAGTAGAAGATACTTTGCCTTATATGGATGTAGCGCGAAGAATCCCCTGACAATGTATCTTACTTTACATACAGACACAAAAGACTCACGAGAATGTAGGTGATACATCTGCTGGAATCTTCCGTTATCCTCATGGATATGGAATCTATGTATCTTTTCATACTTCATCGTATACCCATTCTAGTGACTTCCAAGCCCTTCGCAAGTTTCTTTTCCTGTTTGGATATACCTTTCGTAATCTCATATAGAAAATCTTTGGTTTGTCAATTATATAGCGTACAAGTTCCTTTTGTGCATAAACAACATAATCCATGGAACGAGTTCCTTTAAGGAATGTAAGTCTATGCGTTACATTATGAAGTCCGTTATTATTCTTCATACTTCCACTTTAGATGCTTCCACATCATTCGTAATCTCCACTTTATTTTCAGTGGAGCAACATGTGGACGAAACTTCCGGTGTCTATACAATCCTTCAATGCCAGGAACATACCCATCACAAAATGTCTCCCTGTAGCAGATGAAGCATCCTGTTATAGCTTCGGCTTTCACCATTACCTTATTAGTTTTCATCAGGATTCCTCCAATCGACAATCTCATACCTGAAATAATGCTTGTAAGCCCAATGTAAGTTTCTCTTTAGATTCACATTAGCATATCTAACACCACTATATGTAAAGAGGCTCCTACTCAATGTTGTAGTAGTATCTGGTGTTATTCCACCAAAGTAGTTCCTAAGACCGACCACATCGTCCTTTAATCTTTTATTTTTATAATACTTCATGGCTCTTCACCGTTCCAAAAACATTCACCATCATTATAATCTATTCTATACATACTCTTATAGTAGCTATAAGTATCTCTCTTGCGATTGTATGGCTTGAAGCCGAAGTGATAACTATCATGGAATCCTTCAATAACTTCATATTCCCACTTGATGGTCATAGTTCTACCCTCTGCAAATACTCGACGCATATCGAATGAAACCATCATATCGTCACTGAGGTTTGTTTTCTTGAACTTCATTCTTCTACCCCCTCCCATTTCCGAAAGATACGAAATAATGACTTCCATTTTCTTAGGATTACAAGTTTCCTTTTTGGTACAGGAGGGGAGTTTAAATTGGTGCCATGCAATGCTCTATAACCAACATCACAATGAGAATCATAGCATCCTCTAAAAACTTTTCTGAACCCCATCGCATGTGATCCGACTTTACATATCTTCATTCTGGATTCTCCCAATAAATCCAGAGATTCTTCCATTCATCAATCAATTTTCTTTTTACATTCTCACGGGTCATATACTTTCTACGACCACAATACATATATAAAGCGTTACTTATACTAACCTGACAGCCTTTGCCAATAAAAGCAAACCTTGTAATATAGTAATGATTCTTCGTCTTCCAAGCACGCTTCATATTATTATGATACTTCTATTGTGGTATAAGTCAAAAGATTAGTCATACATACCTTCTATCATCTTTTGACCATCTCTCTTATATTCTCGTATAGCGCATATCTTTATCTTGATAGCATGTCTGGTCCACTTATGCATAGTCCATGTGTGATATGTGGAAGCATAAAAAGAAATAGGCTTGCAATAATATATAGTCAAATGAGGGGCACCTTCTACATTTGCCTTACGAACCTGTATCTTACTCATGGATTCCGTTTCCATAGTCATCGGTCATCAAGTCTCTTCCATGTGCCTTGTAGGTTTCCATATGATACTTCCTTACTCGTGAGCCACTTCTTTCTTCTGTATGAGCAAATGACCATGTTAGAGTGTAGTTACCGATGTAACGGAAGCGATATATCATCCCCCATTTACCATTGCTTACCTTACAACAATCTTTTCTACGCATAGTCTTCTCCATATAAGTCTGTCATGAGCTTAGACCAGCATCTTTTATAGCGATATTTGATATGCTTACGGAAGTTTCCATAGCCATACTGAAATTGTGTTTCAGCATACATAATGTGGTTTCCACTGCAACCAACTTTCTCTTCACCATCTTCTTTCCATTTCATACACCAACCATGGCTTACCACATGTCCAATAGCAAACGGAGAGTATTCCCAAGACTCGTGCTTTGACTTCCATATCTTCAGCTTACTCATGGTGCTTCCAGTCTATATACTTATAGTCCCTGAAACATTCTTTTCTATGACATCGTAGAATAACAAGACGCATATTGTTAAACCCGATATTTCTTCCAATAACAGCATGATACACGCCACCAAAGGTAATGTCAAAGTCACTAAACTTAAACTTAGAAACTTTTCTTATCTTCATGTTGGCTCTTTGTAACTCCACATCATAAGCTTGTAATCCAATATACAATTCTTTTTTTTCAATCTTGCTCTGTTGTAGTCAAGCCCATCAAACCCAACTTCTCTCCCAAGAAGGTAACGATTTATAGTCATATCAAGCGGATCGCAATACTTCTCCACTCTCCATTTCCATTTTCGTATCTTCATATGTCGCTCCGATGCCATTCATCGTAGCCCTTTAGCTCATTGTAACATCTCTTCCAGTCATTTACAACCCTTCTTTTCGGATTAAGGACTCTGGGCATCAGTATCTTACGGAATTTCATACCGAGAGGATGATGACTACCACATCTCTCCCTATGACCCCCATGAAATATCCTTCTATATTCTATAAAGTTACTCCATTCGTGTCTCTTCTTATACTTCATCGTCACCCCACCAGTGACTCTTGGAATGACGATAAACTTCCTTCCATTGACTTATCATGCTTCTTTTGGGGTTACGATACCCCAAAGGTCTATTAAACCTGCCAGGAACGGTCGTGATAAAGATACTACTATCAAATTTACATATTTGAGGCTGACGAAACACCCGTCTTCCTACATAGCTCACACTAAGTCCTAGCCGATTCTCATATATATCCTCTTTTACACACTTCATACATCTCCCCTTCCCCAGTTCCATTCAGGAACTTCAGCAGGAACTCCAGTTGCTCTGTAAAGCTTCTTCCAGTCATCCAGTATCCAACGCTTTCGATTTATCCCCTTTATTGCTCTGTTAGCCATACCACACCACTGTGTGTCATTATACAGAAACACATTGCGGTACACCAGTAGCCTTACCATGCTTGTTTCTTTATTGAATTTCATTCCTCACTCCCGTTCCAATCAAGGTCACACGAAAGTCCAGCCGATAGATATGTGAACTTCCACGAATCGTAAACATATCTCTTGAAGTTTAGCTGAGTGAAGTTTCCCCCAACATACTTCTCTTCTATATGGGTAGATCCTTCCTGTCTTGTGAATACCTTTCTCATGGACAGAGCTTTCTTTACATCGCCCCTACCATACCTACGAAAGTATCTCTTATGAAACTTCATTCTTCTACTCCACACCAGAAAGAAGTATCATTCCTATACCTATTTTTCCAGCCATCTAATACATTTCTCTTAGGATTTCCTCTTAGGCGTAAACGACAAGCTCCTACACGCAAGGACTGCTCCTTCCGAAAGATATTCCTCCATAATATCTCAGGAAACGATTTTTTGGGATAGGACTTACGGAACTTCACTCTCCACCCCCATTCCACTTATTATAATCCCCACAGACAAACATCTTCCGATGCTCAATCAGACGATAATGAACTTTACGGAGCTTCATGGCTCACCCCCCACGATCCCATGGATTTTGACAGGCAGAACTCAGGTAGTCAAATCTATAGGTATTCTTCCATCGGTTATGTAGCTCTCGCTTTATGTTTACGACCGAACCAGTACCTATAACAGCCCCCCAACGATCTAAATCAATAATCTCACCCCGAAAGACATATCGGTAGTGGTGGTTATAAAACTTACTACGGATTATACCCGCACCATGATAGACATGCTTAGAGGACTTCACGGCTCCACTCCCATACCAACAACCTCACCAGTTGCTCTTGATATAAAGGCATTTCGCTTCCACACCCGATGAACCCTTCTCTTTCTATTAGCCAGAAAGCCAAATCCGCGCCATGAGTGTCTTGATATCCCAACCATGTAACGCCCATCCTTATAGAATACATAACGGTACAAAGTTATGTAAGATTCCTCTTTACATGAGTAGCCCGTATTACACTTATACTTCCTATACTTCATGCAGTCTATACTACCCATATCCCTATAGAAGTCAACCGCTAAAGCATAGGGTTGCTTATAATGGAATTAGGGGACTTAGCTAGGTACTTAGGGGACGGCTGAGCGAACGGAAGAGAAACTAAGAGAAACTAAGAGAAACTAAGAGAAACTTATAGAGACTTGACAGTCGCTTACAGGAACTATAAAGAGACTATACAAGCTTATTTATCAACTTCTAGCAACTTGGAGCTACTTACCCTTACTCATAGCAACTTATATACTTAGAATTTTGCAACGGGACACAACCAAAAAACTTTTCCACAGGGTCCATATCGCCGCCTAAAGTCGCCGTCCAGTTTCTCAACAGGTACTTACAAGTTACTCATAAGCCGCCATAAGACCCCTAAAAGAAAATTATGAGTTACTCATAAGCCACTTGTCATAGTGACACGAAAGCTCCTTATACGGACCCTATGAAGTCACTTTTAGCCGCTCCATAAGCCCCTGCCCCTAAGCGACTTATGAAGTTACATAATGGGGATTATCGGGCAAAAACGCTACTTGTTTGACACACTCGCCGCCGGAAGTCGCCGCCAGGGGCTTGACAGTCGCTCTGAAGTCGTTAAAATAAAGAAGCGGGAGTGTTGTCTCCCGCCTCCTAGCATCTTCAGTCGCCGACCCGGATCGCCGCCGGAAATTGCCGTCAGTTACTTGGTTTCTTCCTTCGCCGCCGGAACCTCGCCGCCAGCTTCAGGTGGCTTTACTTCGCCGCCGGAAGTCGCCGCCCAAAACTTCCACCAGGGTTTCGCCGCCGCCTTTGCCGCCGCCTCCTGGGCTTCTGCTCGGGCAAGTGCCTCTATGACGCCTTCGCCGCTGGCTGTAACTGCTTTGAGCAACTCGGTGGGGGCGGCAGCAAGCTCCTTGGCAGCGGCTTGACTAGCGGCAGTGAGCTTCTCGAAGTCTTCTATGTGAGCCACTATGGGAGTAGCTAGGCGGGTCTTGTATCGGGTCACTTCGTCTTCCAGCGCCTTGATGTATTTGGTAAGTGGCTCTCCGTTGCGGTCATTGCGCTTTTTGAGTAGCGTGAGGGCAGAGTAAGCTGCTTTTTGTATCTCGGAGTCAATCATGGTGTATCCTTGGGTGAGAGAGTGATTATAACAGGGTTCTATGGTATTTATTATTCCAAATAGACACTTTTATGGCTTTTGGGTGCTTCGGGGCGCTTATGAGTGATTTCAAGTCCCTTTCTATTCGTTTCATCATCTTTTCCTGGGACTTGAAATCACTCATAAGCGCCTAACAAAGCAACTATATAGCAACTTTTTTGCTGTCAATGTAAGTCGTTGAGAAAAAAAACATTTACGAGAGATGATTTGCGAGAAAGTCCTTATGAGACAATCAACCCATATTCTATTCATAGGAAACGGAAAGCAAGCGAAATCTGGTGTGTGATACACTTGGAGCATAGACGTGTGTCGCCCTCGGACCTCGGAGCAGTTGCTCTTGGATTATACACGGAGTATATCAAACGGGCAAGGGAGTCAATAGTAAAGTCGCAAGTGAATATTAAAGCGGCACTTGAATATCACATAATAGACACTTCCAGATGTTTGACCCTAGAGAAAACGATGCTGCACATCACAAAACATACAATCGTGTCAAGAAAAATCTGGTGAGTGACACGGCAACCACGCCTGTGTGATACACTCGCGGGATTGAAACCCTCTTGACTTTGGGGGAACATGCCTATAACGATGCCCATGAACATCAAAGCAGCTTACCAGTTCTATTCCCGCTTCATTCTCGACGCTGACAAGGCGCGGGTGCTGGCTGAACATGGCTTCAGTGTCAATGGCACGGTTGCTCCTAGCGTATGGGAATGCCTGGGTGCGGTTCTTTACGGCAAGCGCAAGCAGGCTGGCTATGGAGCCGATCTGGGTGATGTGGAAGTCAAGTCGGTTGCTGCTGGTTCCAGTGGTGTTGAGTATCAATACCACAAGGAAAGCGGCTTGGAGAAGCTTTGTCATGATATGACCATTGACCACCTGTTCCTGTTCTATGGAAACGAATACAAGTCGCTTGACAGCTACTTGGTCAAGGGTGTGTCACTTGCTCCGACCATGAAGGAATGGCTGGCGAAGCTGGAAGGCTGGTATGACAATCCTTGTCACCAGCGGTTCCGTTGCTCCATCAAGTCGCGGTTCGTGCGGGCAAACGGCAAGCGGATTCTGACGATTGAGGATGGAAAGCTTCTCTCTTGACATTGCTGTAAGCTGCTTATACTCCCCAACATGATCATCAAGCCCAACGCCTATAATCTCCAGAGTCGCCACGAGCATGCTCTGGCGATCTTCAAGGAACGGAACCCCTTGCTTGCTGAGCACATGTCCTGGCATGACTGCGAGGTTCGCATGAACCCTCGTCTGCGCCGGTGTGCGGGTCGGTGCCGTTACTATCGCAAGCTGGACAAGCTGGTGATAGAGTATTCCGAGCAGATGTTTGCTGGCATGACCGAGCAGGAAAAGACTGGCACCGTCCAGCATGAAATGGCGCATGCGGTTTGTTTCCGGACCAATGTTGGTGACAACCACGATGCTGGCTGGAAGCGTGTCTGCTATGAGATGGGTGGAGACAGCGAGCGACTTCTGCGGACCAAGGCGGAAGTCAAGAAGAATCTGGTTCGGCGGATTGTTTTGACTGACACGGTAAATTCTTACAACCTCATGGTGCGGACCAAGATGCAGGCAGAGCGGCTTCTGGCGATCAGGCGCGGGGTTGTATCACTGGGTTGCATCGTCATCAACGGCAACGATAAGACCTATAAGTGGGAAACTGCCCGTAGCGATGACATCAAGCTCGTCAAGGTGCTGAAAGAGTCGGCGGGCTGGAAACTGATTGCTTGACATTGGCTGCCAGTAGATATACTCTACCCAACAACCAAGGAAAGCCCATGACTCGCAAGACCTACCGCCTCGCTGAAACGCCATCTGCCACCGAGACTGGTGGCATGTCATTTGAGCAACGGTTCATGTCACAATCTCTTGGTGCTGGTGCCAACACCATCGCTGCTGTGAGAAACGGTGAGTACCGTCCGCCAAAGCGAAATGAGTGGTATCTTAGTGGAGCAATCCCCGAGGCTTACAAAGCGAAAAATGATCTGACAACCCCGTTCCACATCCTCAATCTCGTCAAGGTTCATCGCGAGACGATTGTGATTGAAAAGGTGATGCCGTTGTAATGAGTGCTTGACATTGGCTCCCGAGCCATATACTAAGCCCAACAACCAAGGAAAGCCCATGCCCCGCAAGTCCAAGAAGCTGACCCCGAACAACCTCCCCATCGTCAAGCGTGCTGACGGCACCATCGACGTTGCTGAGAATCCGTGGGGTGTCACCACGGTTGAGGCTGAGTTCGACCGCGCCATGCGGGCGGCGGGCGACTTCGAGCGGGCGCATCCCGTCGAGGCGGCTGTCCAGTCGCTTGAGCATTGCTGGAAGCACAACCGACACTCATCGTCGGGCTGCGACTACGGCTGGAATCTGGAATACTACTCCAAGCAGCCGATCTGGGAGAAGGTCAAGCCGCTGGTCGAGGCGAAGGGGCTTCCCGTGACGATGATTGCCTGGGATGTGGTCAAGGCAAACTACTCGTGGAAGTTCCGTGAGCAACTGGTCCGCGAGCGTCCGAAGCTGGCGAAGACGATGGATTGGTTCGCCAGCTACGAGGCGCTCAAGCGAATGGATCACCCTGTCTTGCGCGGTGAGTGGAATGGCGACTTGGTTTAGTCGCTTGACTTCGCTTCCCGATTCATATACTTTGAGCATCACACAAGGAACACCTACCATGGCTTACGACCAATCCCACACCATCATCCTGACGCCTGCCGGAAAGAAATTCTGGGGCACGAAGAAGAAGACCATGCGCCTTGTCGTGGTGGATCACCCTGTCGAGCTTGGTGGTGGTTACTGGGACGGTGGCTCGCGTGACGAGTACTTCGGCAAGGCGAAGAGCGGACAGGTGGTTGCTCTGTCCTACCCCACGACTCCACGCGAGTACGGCGGTGGTGTGGCTCCGAGTGTCATGCCCACGGATACGCTGGCTGTGGTCCGCACGGGCGTCTTCTGCGGCAAGCCTGTCGGGCTGACTGCTTATGTCACTTCGCTGGAGGGTTGGGCGGTCTAAATGACTGCTTGACTCCCGGGTGACATCGGTTATACTAAGCTCCACAAGGAAACAAAAACATGCGTAAAGGTCACTGCATCGTCAATCTGCTGGCTCTCTTCATCCTGATCTGGCTCGTCTTCATGGGCGGCTGTCAGTTGATCGGGAAGATGACCCGCGAGGGGCTGGAAACTGATTGCTTGACATTGGCTGCCGACTGATATACTCTACCCAACACCCAAGGAAACAACACCATGAGCAAGTCAAGCCCTCAGTACCAGAAGATCCTCCAGCAGCGCAAGCGGAATGCTCGCCTAGAGAACAAGAAGTCGGATCCCATCTTCAAGGACGGTGCCAACGCCTTCAAGGCTGGCAAGACGCTGGAAGATAATCCTTATGGGACTCATTACGAGGTCTATAAGAAGGCGGGGTTTGACTCTGACCTGATGTGTGATAGAACCATCTGGCAGATGGGCTGGAAGGCAATGTCCGAGGCTGCCACAATGTACGAAATGATAGGAGTATCTCATGGATAGTATTCGCTGGCTATGGACTCCCCAGGAAACGACCATGGCTGATGTCACGGTCTTCTACACCATCATAGTCAGTCGATTTGCTCCGGAAATTTCGGCTTGCATCTGTATGGCGTTCAGTTGATTTTGTAGTTTCTCTAATATATTGTCGTCAAACTTTATCACCAGTAATGGTATATTGTTTGATGAGCAGTATTCTGATTTGATGTAATCATGTCTCTGAAGGCTATCAAATGACTCGGAACCCCCAAATTTGGGGACAGGTTGATAGTGTTGTATTCCCTGGAATTCAATACACAAGTTATAACTCGGGATAAAAAAGTCAAATGGAAGTGGTTTTATTGATTTACATTCCAGAAACTTATATTCCTGAATAAACTCTATATTTTTATCTATTAGAAAATTTCTTATAGTAGTTTCACCATAAGATGATTTACACTTTGGACATCCACATCCACTTAGATGTGATTGAGCAAGTTGATAGAAAGGACCATGCTTCGGGCAATTTATTTTTATTTTGCTACGTCTGTTGACAAGTCCATCAAGAAAATAAATGTATCCTTTATTTTTATGTATTATGTTTGCTTCTTGAATGAAATCTTCTTTACTCTTTGTTAGGAATTTGATTAGTTTTACTACCTTACATCTTGGGCATCCGTGCCCTGTACCACGGGAAGAAAGATGACCATTAGGAGTCATTAGAAATTCCCCGTGTATCGGGCAGATTATTATTCCTTTTATATGAGAATTTACGTATATGAACTTGGAATAATCATACTTATTGTGATGTAACTTATTTGCTCTTTTTATAAATGCTTGCAGTGTCATTGTTTGGTTACTTGTTGCACATCTTGGACACCCGCACCCACTCAAATGAACATCGGGTCGCTGTTGAAACTCTCCATGATGGGGGCATATTATCGTAATATACGATTTAGCAGATATGTAGATGGATTTAGAATAATCGTATTTTCGTCCATGAACTTTCTTGGCTTCTCGTATCCAATCTTCTGTTAGTATCAACTTCATATAAACTCCTTCTCTCCGCTTGGCGTAATCCCTGGTTTTGGTAGCGAACCAAGACAGAGAGAAGGTGTAAAAAGTTTATCTTACCAGGGATCAACTTACTCACCTACATCTTTATTTATACGTATTATACCATGTATCACACACTTTTCTTCTTGATTATTGTGTATGTGATGGTATGCTTTATGATATGAGTAAAGAAGATACATTTGACGTAAATGCAAAGCGGCTTCTCAACTGCGTGAAGTCATTACTTTCGCTGTCAAGTATGGAATCGGCAATGTGGATAATGGCTCGTGAGACGCCTAACCAGTTTATAGAATTTGTTGAAACCAACCTGATCGAAATCCAGGGTGAGTTCGAGAAGCACTTCAAGTCGCTCGCTGTCTTCCCTCGCTTCTTGCGTCAGAACGAGAAGATTGACGTTCGCACTGGTCAGACCTTAACTGGTCAGACCTTCATCAACAAGATCGGCTTCATCAAGATGGTGAGGACGCTCTCACGAGGCAATGACACGAGCATTGGGAGTGGTTGGGGACTGGCTGACCCGAAGCACTTCGTGGAGTCGCTCCCCAAGGACTTCCGCATGTTTTTCTTCAACAGCATTGAGGAAGCGATGTCCAGCAAGTTCGCTCACTGCTGTCTTGAAATGGGCATTGATGTCGAGTGGGTCACTTTAGACTCCACTGACGGGCTGATCCACTACAACTTCCTCAAGAACAAAGATATCTATTGACAGGTTGAAATAACCTGTTATGCTGGTAATCAGAGTCAAACATATCTCATTGAAAGGAGAAACAAAATGACTGATGTAAATTCTATCCCTACTGCAACCGAGGCTGATGTCAAGCCCAAGCGCAAGTACAACTCCACCAAGAACGTCGAGCGCAACGCTGAAATCGTTCGTCTCTTCACCGAGGAAAAGCAGACCCTTCGAATGATCGCTGAGAAGTTCGGCGTCACTCATCAGGCAATCTCGCAGACTCTACAGAAGAGTGGCGTCAATCCCGGAGAGGCATTGGCTGCTCGCAACGCTGAGAAGTCTGCTTCGGCTACTGCGAAGGCGCTGGAGAAGCGTCAGGCTCGTGAGGCTGCTCGTGCGGCTGGTGTCCAGAAGATCAGCGAAATGTGGAAGGCAGGAAATTCAGTAGAAGATATTCGGGTCGCTTGTAACATGAAGTCAATTGGAAGCACTAATGTAAAAATCGTGTTACTCAGGCGTCGTTTTCCAGATATGTTTCCCCTGCGGCATCAGAAGAAGGCTGCTCCTGTCGTAGCCTGAGAAAAAGAAACTTGAGGCGGGGTGTAAACGGGTGGGAAGGAAACTTCTCACCCGTTTTTATGAAAACCTGCTATAATACTGGTATAAATAAGTATAGCAGGAACAATAAACGACACCCGGAAAGTCAAGTTTATAGCGCCTGCTCCCGGATTGGATGTTCCTTTCCGGGTGTCGTTTCAACACGGGAGCAGGAGTTATTATGAGTGAAACAAAAGTATGTCGTAAGTGCGGAATTGAGAAACCTATTGAGTTATTTTGTAAAGATAAAAATAGAAAATCTGGATATAGTAAAATATGTAAGGAATGTCATTGTAATGATATGAGGATTTACAATAGCACTCCATCGAATATCAATGGTAAAACTATTGGGCAGTTACAATGGAACAAGAGATGGGATAGTGAGATGGGGAAAAATGCTAAAAAAGAGCATAAATTGAGAAATAAACCACGCTACCTTCTAAAAGGAATAAGAAAGAGGGCTAAAAAACATAAAATCCCCTTCAATCTAACATTAGAAGATGTCTCTATACCGGAGGTATGCCCAGTACTAAATATACCAATATATAATGATAATCATAAAGGATTTTGTGACAATTCACCAAGTGTAGATAGAATAATACCACATCTTGGATATGTCAAGGGAAATGTTCGGGTTATCTCATTGAGAGCAAATTGTTTGAAAAAAGACGGAACCCTTGAAGAGTTCATGAAACTTATTGAGTATCTCAAAAATCCTAATAAAGATGCTCCTTGACTTGCTTGTGGAGTTGATATACTCTTAGACATAAGGACGCACCATGCCATTCTATATCAGAAAAGCATTCTCTTTTGGAAGGTTCTTCAAGATAAACCTTTCTAAGTCGGGGCTTGGGTGGTCGTTCGGAACTACTGGAGCCAGAATTGGACAGAAACCGAATGGTAGAGGTTATGTTCATGCTGGTCGGGGTGGATTGTATTACAGAGAATCTCTGGGTTCAACCGCTAACGGAACAAGTTCAGGTCAAGGTGGTGTATTAGTAATCATGGGTATGGTTTTATGCCTTTCGTTGGTAATACCATATATAATGGATTCATTTACTACCCCGCAATACAATTCATGGGGGGAAGAAATCATCACAGGTGAGAGGGGTGGCAGATATGTAATAAGAAATGGTAGAAAGGTATATGGGCAGGTAGCGGTAAGTAACAATGAGTTGGTCAATGAATCTCAAGTTAGAGTCAAATCATCGGGAAATTCAACAAGTCAAAAAGAAATGGATGAACTAAGAGAATACTTCGCAAAAAAGAAGAAAGATGAGGATGAAAAGTACGAAGCAAGGCGTAAAGAGTTGAATCATGAATACGGCATGAAGGCATCCCAAGAGTTTATCAACAATCAAAGCGAAGCATACAGATTATATAACAAGAGACTGCTTGAACCCCCGAAACCTTCCCCTTGACATTGGCTCCTAAGCCATATACTAATACCCATGAGCAACCCAACTCCCTCCCTCAACGGCTACATTGCCTTCTACAAGGGCAAGCAGGCTGAAGTTTATGCCTCAACCTCTTACGAGGCTCAGACCAAGGCGGCGGCGTCCTTCAAGGCTCGCAAGCAATACGAGGTCAGTGTTCATCTGGCTGAGAAGCCCCTTGGCACGCCTGTCATCCACTCAACTGCGAGCCTGTAAGGAACTTTCATGACTCTTCCCCTACTCAAACAGACGCTTGAAAACTACCATCCAGAACGCATGAGCGACGAGGATGCGGACAACTTGGAGCTTCTGCTTGAACTCCCAACTTTCGCCTCTCTGCATGCTCTGGTCGAGGAAAAGATCGAAGCGTATTGGGATTGGCTTCGTAAGAACCCCCGCTGCAAGTTCGACAAGCCCAAGGCGAAAGTCAAGCAGAAAGCTGCTCCCAAGGCTGCTCCGAAGCAACCGGATGTACCATGGGATTCGGCAAACATCATGTGGTTCAAGGTTGATCCGAAAAGCGGACTCTTGACACCTGTGAAGTAGTCGTTATACTCTACCCATCACCCAAGAGAAGCCAAGAAAGGCTCACTCCCATGAAGATCATCGAAAACACCAGCAACCGAGTCATCACTGAGAGCAACGACAATACTCGTTGCTTCTACTCATACACCACTTTGGTGGGCGTCATCAAGAATGGCGTGGCTTATCGCACAGACAAGTTCTACAGCAGGACTACCTCGAAGCATTTGGGATTGTTCGGACTCAAGAACGCGACTCCCGTTGACCAAGCGGTATTGGAAGGAATGGTTTAGTAAAAAATCAAAAACCTGCTATAATACTCGTATAAATAAGTATAGCAGGAACAATAAACGAAGTCTGGAAAACTCAAGTTTATAACCCCCTGCTTCTGGTGTGGATGTTCCATTCCAGACTTCGTTCCACCCGGAAGCAGGGAGTTATTATGAGTGAAACAAAAGTATGTAAAATATGTAAATGTAATAAATCTATAACAGAATATAGATTACTAACGAATAAAAAATATAACTCGCAATGTTATAGTAGTTATTGTTTTGATTGTGAAAAAGTATATATGGAAAAATATAGATTAGAAAATAAAGATAGGATAATACAATGGAGAAAAGACAATAAAGATAAGAATACCGATAGAATGAGAAAATATAGAGAAACAGAAAAAGGTAAAGATATATGTAAAGAAATAAGTTTGAAGAGTTATTATAAGAATATAGAGGAAATAAAAGTACGGAGAAAATCTAAAAAATATAGAGATATACAAAACGCTGCGCATCGTAAGCGATTACAAACTCCAAATGGTAAAATAGAGAATAGCATCCGTAATAGAATGAAAAACTTTATATCTAAAAAACATAAATGGTGTAAGTCAATGGAGTTATTAGGATGCTCTGTTGATGTATGTCGTAAGTGGATAGAAGATAAATTCTTACCGGGTATGTCTTGGGAAAACTACGGACATAGCACTTGGCATATTGATCACATTCTACCCTGCTCGTCATTTGACTTGACCAATCCAGAGCAACAGAAACTTTGCTTTCATTATCAAACTTACAACCACTATGGGCTACTGATAATCTCACGAAGAGTGATAAGATAGAAGTATTCACCAGTGAAGGAAACTTTTGGGTCTAAAAGAACTCACTTGACTTCACAATATAATCGTTATACTCTACCCATCAAGGAGAATGAAATGAGAATGAAATGAGTAAGAACCCCGAGTGCCCCTGCTGTTCCGGTCCTGGCGTACTGCTTGGCTCGCTGGGTCTGATGAAGCACTTCCGCTGTCGTGACTGCGGCTGGACCTTCGGCAAGATGAGCAAGCCGAAGTGGCGTAAGCCGAAGGCAACTGGAGCCACCCGTGTGTCTCCTTGGGGTGAGCCTGCTTCTACCCGAGCCGACAAGTGGCTGGAAACCTGAACCACCGTCAAGCAACATCCCGATAAGTAATGCGATACCAGACAAGTGTCTGATACGCTAGAGGCGGGAGTCCCCGTTCGCCATTTCCCCTTTGAGGCGGTCGATGTTGCTTGACTCTTTCTTTTCTTTGGATATACTACGAGCATGACCCCAATCTTCAAGACACTTGTAGGCTCCCGGCTGTATGCCCTAGACACTCCTGAGAGTGACTGGGATTATCGTGGCGTTTCTACTCCATCTGCACAAGACCTGTTAGGGCTAGAAGATACAGCCCGTAAGCATTGGGACACTGACAACGACTCGACTACTCCCGGTGAGACGACTTTCTATTCCATCACCAAGTTCTTCCTGTTACTGGAAAAGTCAAACCCAACCCTCACAGAGACGCTTTTCGTTCCCGATGATGCTGTAATCATCACTTCACCACTATGGGAAGAGGTCAGGGCTTTCGCCAAGTCGCAGTTCATCACCAAGAGGATCATCCCCAGCTACTTTGGCTACTTCAAGGACGCCTTTATTCGTGTCAAGGAAAAAAAGGCTCAAAATGATCGGGTGTGGATGATAGCGAAGTGGGGCTATGATGTCAAGAACTCAAGCCACTGCTACCGTATCGCCGTTCAGGCTACCGAGTTGATGACAACTGGTTCCTGCTCACCGAGAATGTCCGGTAAAGACCGGGAAATCGCCTTCGACATGAAGAACGGCAAATATACTTACGAGCAGACTATGGGGTTACTGGAAGTTGCTATGCGTGGCATGAAGGCTGCTGAAAGCTCCTGCACGCTACCTGAAGCTCCCGACATGAAGCTTGTCAATGACTTTGTGACCAAGGTTCACCTGAGTGTGGTGCTGGGTGGTCAGCATGGAATACTTCACGCTTGACTCTGGCTGCTGAGTGATATGATGTTGTCATAACAACCACACGGAAAAAAGAAACATGAACGCTGCCATTGCCCTCGAAGACATCAAAATGCCCATCGTCAAGCGTGCCAGCGGCATGGATGCTGGCGTTGAAGAGGAAGGTGGAATCTTCACTGCTGCTGATGTGGAGATTCCTGACGAATTCTTCAATCGCCTGAAGTGTGGCTATGAGTGCGTTGATTCGCTGATGGGGTCGTTCGTGCCAGGGACTACCATTACTCTTTCGAGTCCGCGTGGTGTCGGCAAGACCACCTTCCTCACGATGGTTGCGGAAGGGTTCATGAAGACCAACTCGCGTGTCAATGCTCTGTATGTTTCTGGCGAAGAGCACGTCGCTCAGTTGGCTTATACCTGCCAGCGGGTCGGAGCAACAAGCATCGGTGTCACCAATCGCACCAAGGTGGAGAGCATCCTTCCTCTCTTCTCGCAATACAAGGTGCTGATCATCGACTCTCTCCCCACCATGACCACCGATGTTGAGGGAGTGTCAAAGCACGATATGGAACTGTGGGCTATCAGCCAGTTCAAGAAAATGGCTGAAAAGACCAAGACTGTATGCTTCGTCATTCTCCACTGCACCAAGGATGGCAAGAGCAAGGGGAACTCTGCGATTGAACACTTGGTGCATGCCTGTATGGACATAAGCAAGATGGATGAGGAAGATATGGGTCCGTGCGCACGCCTCATCGAATGCTCAAAGAATCGTAGCGGCTCAACCGGAAATCTCATTCTTCGTATGAGCCAGAATGGTTATGACTTCGAGAATCCGGTGGACGATTCCAAGGCAAACAACAAGAATGTGAATGCGAACATGGCTGGTGGACAACGCGCAGCTACTCGCGTTCGGGAAAGCAACAATCTGATCGACTTCATCAAGAGTCGGAAGAGCATCACGGAAAAGGATCTGGGAGCATGGGAAGGCTTACCCGAGGACGGAACTGCATATGAGCGTCACCTGAGACTGATCAAAAGCCTCGTGAAAATGGGGAAGTTGATTCGTATGGGTGATAAGATAGAAGTCGCAAAATAACTGAAAACCTGCTATAATACTCGTATAAATAAGTATAGCAGGAACGATAAGCGAGCCCCCGCAAGCGCAAGTTTATAACTACCTGCTCCCCGTATGGACGTTCCGTGCGGGGGCTTATCCATGCTGGGAGTGGGGAGTTATTTTATGTGGGAAACAAAAGTATGTAAAATATGTGGGAAAGATAAAATAGATGAACCAAACTATCTAATAAATCGAAGTATCTGTAAAGATTGTGATATTTTAGAGAGGAAAGAAAGGTATATAAGAAATAAAGAAAAAATATTAGAGAGAAGAAAAGAATACTACAAACTGAATGCTGAATATATTCAAAACCAGCACAAAGGATACAATAGGAAAAATAAAGAATATAGGAAACAAAGAGATAAAGAATATCACTTTCTACACAAAAAAGAAAGAAATGCAGCGACGAGATTATGGTCAAAGAAAAATAAGAAAATAATCGCCATAAAGAAACGGCAATATATAAAAGAAAGAATGAAGACAGACATACCATATCGTCTTAGGATGATATTACGAAGAAGATGTGTAGATGCTATAAAGTGCAGGGGAGGAAGAAAGGGGTATAAGATGTTAGAGCTTCTTGGGGCTACTCCATTAGACTGCCGGATATGGTTGGAAAGTAAGTTTTTGCCAGGAATGACATGGGATAATCATGGATGGGGAGAAGGTAAGTGGCATATAGACCATATCATGCCATGTGCCTCATTTGACTTGACTAATCCAGATGAGCAAAAGAAATGTTTTCATTACACTAATCTCCAGCCATTATGGCATAATGATAATATAGCCAAGAGCGATAAGATTGAGGTATTTACGAGTGAGGGAATATTCTGGATATGAAGTAACCCTTGACATTGGTCCCCTGTTCCTATAATGGGAAACATATGAACAACAACCCCTTCTCCCTCTACGAGAGTGTTGATGGCTGGCAGGAAGCCACCAACGACATTGCTGGCGTCATCAAGGCTCAAGTCAATCTGGTCAACAGGGGAAAGATTGACATTGAAGATGCTGTAAAGGAAATTAGAGCCGTTCTCCACAAGTACGAGCCATGGGGCGCTACAAATACCAAGCCTCGCCACATTGTTGTCTCGCAATTCCACAATGGTGTAAAGTGGTCTTGACTTCTCCTGCCAACTGATATACTCTCCCCAACAAGGAAACAAACATGTCCGCTGCCAAGACTGCTTTCGCCAAGTGCGCCAAGACCTTCAACGCCCAGGCTAAGGCTCTTGCCGAGAAGACCAAGGACGCCTACTCCTATGACCGCTACGGCAAGGCATCGTGGCTGGCGAACATCAAGTATCTGCTCACCAAGTTCACTCCCGAGCAAGTCGAGTGGATCATGCGTAGCAAGCATGCTCGCTGGGCTGCTGACTGGAGTCAGACTCGTCCCAATGTGGTTTCTTACAATACCATGAAGATGTGGTATGAGCATGGCGATCTTGCTCTGGATCGCAACCCCGAGATGCCCGGAGCGACTCCTGCGGTAGATGCCGCCCGAGTCAAGAAGCTTGCCCGCATCAAGGAACTGGAGAAGGAGATTTTCCGTCTGCGAATGGAAATTGACGATTGACTTCTGCCGCCAATGCCTATACTCTACTCCACAAGGAACCAAGACCATGCCCGAAACCGAAATGTCTGATGCTGAGATGCGCTGGCAGGAACGCAAGATGGAAGCGGAGGACAAGGCTGAGAAGATGGCAGAGGCTCTTGATAGTTGGATCAATGGCGCTGACAATGATGACATCAAGGTGTTCGTCACTGCTCTTTCTCATAAGCATCGGACGCTCCAGCAAAAAACCTTTGGAGCCTTCCTCCAGTTCGCCAAGGTTCTGGCGAGCCATGAGAAGACTGGCGACTACGACCTTCGTAACGAGTTCGCTGTCCGAGGCTCCACCAAGATCATGGAAGCGTTCAGCAACGAAGCTGGCGTTCCCTTCATCTGACGCTTGACTTTCGCCGTCGCTCCATACACTCTACCCAACAACCAAGGAAACTTCACCATGACCGTCCCCCCCGCCCACTTCTATGTCCGCACCCGCAAAGATGCCTTCCCGACCAATCCCGGCGCTCACCCGCTGGTTGCGGTCAAGATCGACACTGCCGGTTCTGGCAAGGTTGCCTTTGTGGCTGCCTGCTCTCCCGAGGACAATCCGAGCCGCAAGATTGCTCGTGACATCCTGATCTTCAAGCGCACTCATGGGCAGAGCTTCGTCGTGGATCCGAGCCGCGACACCCTCGCCAGCATCCTCAAGGCTGCCAAGGTTCCGCGCAAGGTTCTGGCGGTTCTGGACATGGACCGCGCTGAGCGAGCCTTCGAGCGTTCGCTGGAGGCGTAAAATGAAATGGCACGACATTACCGAAAGTAAGCCACCTTCCGGCGAGGAAGTGCTGGTTTGGATTGACGGGCATCGTAGCGCAGCTTGGCGAAATAACTATGCGCTTGTCGCCTACTACGAAAATGGCGACTTTTGGGAGGAACGACACCACTCGCAATACCCATTGGTAGGTGTCATGAAGTGGGCAAAGATCCCCACTCCAAAGGCGTAAAAACAAATCACCAGCCGCTCGCACGAGCGGCTACGTAGATGCCAAGGGCATCAAACGAGGGGAGGCTGGATGGTCCAGCTTCCCCTTGACTTTTGTTGCCGATGCCTATACTCTACCCATCACCCAAGGAAACTTGACCATGGCTCGCGCAACCATCAAACAGATCACTGACGGCATCAACAAGGTTGCGGAAAATTACTTCCGAGCCTCCAATGCGAAGGGCATCAGCGAGTCAACCCGAGTCTTCCTCACCGCCAAGTGGGCGTGCTACCGCGAGATGGCGGTCATCCTCTCCATCAAGCGGGAGAGTGACCTCTACACTCTGGTCGAGGGTTCCGAGAGTTGGAAGCGGGATGCTCTGCGATGCGACGAGCCTGGGGCTTGACATCTTCACCCAACTGATATACTCACCACCATGAGCTACGAAGTCACCCTCCAGATCCTCACCAAGCTGGCTGCTGCCCACAAGGAACGCAAGGATTTTGTCAAGGCGGTCAAAAGTCGCTTCACCAAGCTGGGGTCAGGTGCCTTCCGCATCGGCTTCAGTGCCGAGGGGCTAGAATACGCCTTCAAGCTGCGCCGCGCCTGTCCTCGACGGGGTAGTGGCTTCACCATGGCTGAAATTCGCAAGAGCAATGAAGATGAATACAACACCTACGAGGCGATCAAGAGCAAGTATCCTGAAGTCGCTGCATTCGTCCTGACGCCAACCTACCACAAGCTGCCCAACGGGCACGATGTTGTCTTCATGCCCCGTGTGGAGGTTCTTGGTGAAAACTGGAACTATGACACGGATTTTTGGGACGATATGAGCAAGGCGCAGTATCGGCTCATTACCTGCTTGTTCTCTGATGCTCATGGTGGCAACATCGGCTATGTCGGTGATCCTGAGGCTCCTGGCTGCCGCCTCTACATGATAGACCTGAACACGGAAGGTGATCGCTGGCTTCCACACGAGTTCGCTGGCTGACGCTCGTAAGCTGCTCGCCAAGCTGGAAGCCAAGCCGAGAAAAAAGAAAGCGGCTGTCAAGATGATGAAGGCTGGCGCTTGACATTGGCTCCCGAGCCATATACTACCATCATGAAAAAGAACTACGCGCTTCAACCGACCAACCACAATGTCTTCCTTGACCGTCAGGCTGCTTTGGAGTATCTGGTCGATGAGTGTATCAACGGGTCCGAGACGGAATGGGCTGCTTGTTCGGTCAGGATCAAGTCCAAGTCCGACGCCCTGAAAGACATTCGGGAAGTCGCTGGGATCGTTGGGGTAGATGCCCGCGATGACATGCTGGAAGAGGCTTACAACATCATCAAGGAGAACCTGCTGTGATGCTCTCCGACGAAGATTTCGCTCTCAAGATGAGCATCCCTGATGTTACTGACAAGGTTGATTCCATGGCTCTTTTTGAGAGTGGTGCCGATCAGTTCCTTGGTGACATGTACGGCGGCGAGACTTGGAAGCGTGCCTGGGACCATTGCGACTACCTCAACGAGAAGCACTACGAGGACCATATCTCGTTCTGTGTTGTGAAATACTGCCAGGACTTCTATGTACTGGATAAGCATGAGGCTCGCAAGCTGAAACTTATTCCTTGACATTGATCACCAACCACTACAATACCACCATGATCGACCTCTACAAGACCTTCCTCCGCTCCTGCCGCAACTGGCAGGAGTTCTCTTCGGCTCGCAAGATCACTCAGGACACCGGGCTGAGCTACGAGGAAGCTCGACGCCGCTGCGATGACTACAACTCCACTCGCAGCAAGCGTCAAATCGCCAATGGGACCAAGATGGAGTTTATCCGAGAGTAATCTCTTGACAGCCGCCGCCAACTGATATACTCTACCCAACAAGAAAGAAAAACACATGTCGCCATTTCTTCCCATTCTGCTGAACCGTGGCTTCAAGGAGGGAGCTTCTGGTCGCTTCTTCAACCCTGATGCTCTCCGCACCAACTTCGGCATCACGGTCGAGCTTCGTGACGAGGGTGCTGTGGTGTTCAGCGGTGACCTGAAGATGAACATGACCTTCCCCGACACTCCCGAGGGCGTGCAGGAGTTCCGAGCGGTTCTTCCTGCTTGACTTTCGCCGCCAGCCCATACAATAAACCTCACAAGGAAACAATCACATGAAGGTTCTCGCTGCTCTTTTTCTCGTCGTCCTCTTGCTGGGTGTCGTCTTCGGCATCTCCTGCTGGGTGATGATCGTCGGCTGGGGTGTCTCCCCTGCTTCCTGGGGTGTCATCATCGGGGGCTTCTTCCTCAACCTGTTCGTGATGACTGGTGTCGAACTCGTCAAGAGTTCCTTGAAGGACTGAACCATGCGACCCTACCTCATCCAAGTCGGCTCCCACACCATCTTCGTTGATCGCATCGACGGCTACGGGCGCATCGCTCCGTTCCTGGCAGGATCCGAGGGCAAGACCTTCCAGTTCCCCATCTACCTCAAGAACGGCTCGACGCTGATGGTCAAGGGGACCGAGAAGCAGGTTGTTGAGGAACAAGCGATGCTTCTGGAGCATCTGGAGAGCCTCTCCGATCCCGAGCCTGAAGTGGACGAGAGCCACCCGCAGGGGCAGAGCGCATGAAAAAGTATCTCTGGTGTATCAAGGTTCGGGGCATGCTCTTCTGGTGCCGTGAGGCAACCCAGGAGGCTGCTCTGGTCAATCTGGAGAAGCAAACCGAGGCTCCCCTGCGTGAGTGGTGCCTGGAGTGGCAGATCAAGAACCTTGACGGCTCCGACATTCCCGAGGACGAGTTGATCCACATCTGCTTCGACGGGAAGCTGGATAAAGGGGCTTGACATTGGCTTGATGTTGCTATGATACGGGCATGAGCAACGACCTCCCCCTTATCCTCTCCAACGCCATCTTTTCGGGTGACATGCGTGTCCTGCGCGAGCGGGTCATTGCTGACCCCTCGCTGAAGGACACGCTCTTCACCTACTCCTACACCCAGGAATATGGCAGCGACGGCTGCTGGGACCGCACGATTGAGGAAACCACCAGCATCATCAACTTCATCCAGCGGGGCATCCATCGTCCGGGCAACCGCTCCTACAACTACGCCCTGACGAAAGTCGGGGCTTGACATGGCTTCCCCACTTCCTATACTGGCACCCATGAACACCAAGCCCCTCTCCGCTGGCACCATCACCGAGTCCATGATCTGCGGCAAGCGTCTGCCCATCAATATCCTGAGTGCTAAGCCCCCAGCCGATCCCCGCAGCTTCATGGGCAATGAATACGAGTGCGCCTATATCGGAACCGAGAAGGTCTGTCTGGACTTCGGGCAGAACTGGTACGCCAGCCCTGGCGACAAGTTCAAGGTCCACCAGCGCAACATCGAATCCGCCGCTGAGTGGAAGGCGAAGGGCTATTGACAAGCGGCTGAAAGTCATATACTCTACCCAACGAAAGAAAAACATGAGCAACTCCATCAACACCTTCACCTTCACCATCGCTTTCAGCAAAAAGCCCCTGTCGGCTCCTGCTGCCCGTGTCTTCACCAAGTTTCTTGACGCTATTCAGGATGCGGAGGAAATGGGCGGAGTAGCCAATACCGACGACTACAAGAACCTGATGGCTCGTATCATCTACGAGGCGCATGATCGTCTGGAGGCAATCAAGTGAGCAACACCAAGATCACCCGCTATACCTGTGACGAGTGCGACGAGGGCAACGGCATGTTTGCCGACATGGTTGAGTGTCAGTATGGCTCCTATGTCTGCGTTTATGACCTTCAGAGCAAGTTGAAGAAGATGCTTGATGATGCGTGTGATCCAGGCGAGAAGGACGCGATCAACAAGCTGCTTGACTTGCTGAAAGAGTAGATACAATAAAGACGCATCAAGCGAAGTCGTCTAATTGGCAGGACAGGGGACATGCAAAGTTCCCACCCCGTAGGGTTCAACTCCCTACCTTGAACGGACTGGGGGACGGATAAAACCGTGGTGTGGTTAGATTCCACCTTCGCTTGACCAAATCTCCCTCTTGACAATCTAAAATAGCTGATAGAATAAAACTCGCTGACGCCGATAGGTATTCCTGACTTCGGCTGATGGTTGCTAAAGGTAAGACTGATCCCAACCAGACTGGGATTTAGATACTGGAAGCTTCTGGAGCGCAACCCTCCAGAAGTGGCTCTTGACAAACGAAAAAAGCAGATAGAATAAAAAAGACGAAAGTGATGAACAAGTAGTCTGGTTCCTATCACCACCCTTAGCGGTTGCACCGAAGCAGGAGCGGTCAAAACGATAGCAATTTATGTGGAGTTCGTCATAGTGGTAGGACACATCACCGCGAACGAGGAAACTACGCCAAAGCGCACGGCGCATACCCTCTAGTAGCGCATGGATGAAACGGGGGTTCGATTCCCTCACTCTGCACCAGAAAGTTGCTTGACATTCAGGAATAGTGGATAGAATAAAAAACATAATGGGGTGAGCGGCGTTAGTAGGGAAGGGTAGTGACCTTCTTGGGGATGCCGAAAGAACGCGGGAGTCACTTCCCGTAAGCTTGTAGCCAATCAAGCCCATCCCACCAACAGGAGGCACCTGCCGTATCTTGGTGCATGAATAACCCCGGGAATAGTAGCCTGGGGTTTTTTATTTGACTTTCTAAAACTGAGGTTATAATAGAGACTCAAGCGAGCGCATGCCTCGCCCGGTGCGGAGCCGAATATCTAAGGAGTGCCGAAGCCCCAGATTGTTGCTGGGGTTTTTTCGTTTGACTTTACAAGCCGCTTGATATACTCTTGAGCATGAACATCGCACTCGAAATCCCCCGTTCGGTCACTGTCTCTGATACGGGCACCTACGATGGTGTCGAATGGTTCCGCACTTTCGTCCCGGATATGGGATACGACACTTACAAGGCGCTTCCCAAGGTCGTGAGCTACAAGGGCAAGTCATTCATCAAGATGAGCTACAACACCGATAACGGCAGCGTGAGCTACAAAGCTTCCAGCGCCTATGCGGTCGAGGCTTGACTTTCCATCCAACCCGATACAATCATACCCATGAGCAAAAACATCCACTTCATTGACGCCTCTGCCATCGTTATGAAAGCGGTTGCTGTCAAGGTTCGGGAATCCCGCGCCCTAGCCTATGTCTTTCCCCTTGATGATGGTGGGTTTGAGATTGAAACCCGAGCCAACTGTGAACTTAAGAGAATCGCTCAGTTTTCCAATCTCAAGAGCGAAGTCAAACGAGAAGACTTTGATGGGGGCTTTACTCTCACTTTCATTGATGATGGGGGCGAGAAATACACTCTTATCCCACTCGCTTACGCTAAGTGAGCCTTGACTTTCCATCCAACCTGATACAATACAACCATGACCACCGAACTCAAAGCTGGCGACAAGGTGACTTGCGCTCGCTCCGTCCTGAAACCAAAACATGTTCGCAAGAATGGGGAAGTCATTCCTGAGCGACTGAAGACCACCATGCGCGAGGGCGTACTGGTCTGCCCGTCCAAGGGCGGCTGGGTCGTGGAGTGGCGGGGAGTTTCTCACAGGCGCTACACCGAGCATTACTTCAACCATGAAATCACGAAGCAAGGAGACACCCCCCTGCTGCTCAAGTCAGATAAATAAAAATAGGTTGCTATTCCAGCAACCGCTATATAATATAACCAAGGAGATACCAGTGGCAAAGACGTGGAATCAGAGTGCAGACAAGTTCGCCCGAGCAGCAAAGAAAAGCATCAAGGTTCGCAAGAGTCGTGATGACTGGGAGGATGACGAGGATGAGGACTTTCGCACTCAGCGCAACACCGAGCGAGTCGAATCCGACACTCCCGAAGTCGCTCCCCATCGCTGACCCGTTCGCTGAAACGGACATCTTGCCAGCAGTCGAGTCAGTAGAGCTTGACAAGCGACTTCCATTCTTCAAGCATCTTGACGGCATGGTTTCTCTGCGTAGGCAATGGTCCAAGTTCTGGCGGGGCTTTTAGTCACTTGACATTGGCTCCCGCTTGATATACTGCGAGCATGAAACGCAAGAACGAAACCACCGACGAGCAGATGGCACGGGCGCTTCGACGCTTGATGCCCAAACCCAAGCAGGTCCATAAGGACCGCAACCGCTACACCCGCAAAGAAAAACATCGGAGCGACCATGAGTGAGCTTCTGTCGGATGGCGAGGTTCTCAGAGCGTTCGTCACGGCGACGATCATCTGCCTCTGCCTCTACACGCCTAACATCTGCTACATGATCCGGAAGGCAATTCGCAAGTGACCATTCTCTACATCATCATCGGCTTCCTGGCTCTCATCGGGCTGCTGGCTGTCTGTTTCGTCATCAGGCGCTTCCTGGCGACTATCAAGTATATTCTTGATACTCCAAAGGTGATAAATGAGTTCATTAGTGGGAAGAAGTGACCAAGTAGCCCTTGCTTTCTTTTCGCCTTCTGGCATAATAAAAACATAAAGGAGTCTGCCATGTTCATGGTCAAGAATACCCACAACGAGTATCTCAATGCGGAACCCCGCAAGTTCACCAACGCTCCAAATGTAGTGGCTCGCTTCGCCAATGAAACGGCGATGCGTGGCTACATTCGTGACAACCACCCCGAGGTCAAGGTCGGCACCAAGCTGGAGATGGTCGATATGGACTCTGGGCGGATCACCGAGGTTGTGCTGTGAGCTACGATGCCTACTGGACGCGAGTTCGGGAGTTTCTTACCCGTCACGGTGGAGTTCAGGACAAGAGCGACCATAACCGCACGCGCATGGGCGAGCATTGGGAGCTTCCTGTAGTCGCTCATGGACGAGCGGGAAAGCTGCTCATCAACTTCCATCCGGAGCTTCATAGCCGAGCAATCTACCAATGCTTCGACAGCGGCTTGGGGCGACACATCACCATGGAAAACGGCTTCAAGACCAATGGTGTGTCATACAAGGGGCTGGTGTTCTCACCTTTCAGCTACAAAATCAACTTTCTTGGAAGTAGGAATATCGATCTGGTGAGATGGGAAAGCTTTATCTTGGATTTGGTGCCTCGCAAGTCGCTTGCTGCTGCCTCTTGACATTCACCCCCAGGCTCTACAATCACGCTTATGAGAAACTCATACACCGTCAATGTCCCGCCCACCCGTGACCAGGGGTCGAGTGCCTTCTACGCCTCTGCAAGCTACTTGGAGACGATGCGGCAGAATGCCTTGGACACCTACAACCGCATGCGGGCGCACGATGGGCAGGAGCCACTGAGCCGCATGCCGAAGGGGACCAAGTATATCCGCAACAAGCGGGCAACCTTCGTTCAAACACCCATCAAGCGGGTGAAGTGCCAGGACTGTGAGTGGAAGAAGGTTCGGGACTACAATCCCGACTTTCTCGCTGATAATGTCGCTCGCTGCTGCTTCACCCAAGTCTGGATGATGAACCCCGAAGCTGCTGTCAAGCCTCGTCAATGCATCTGCTTCAAGAAGTCTTGACTTTCCCTTCACAATGCCTACAATACAAGAGTAATGAACAAGGTTCGCCTCACTGACCACGAGCTAGGAAGTCGCCTCAAGCGCATGTGGAAGCGGCGGCACGAGCCAATGACCCGTCACCTGATGCGAGCCTATCTGGATGATCGGCACCCTGGTCGGGGCTTGGGATTGCTGGAAATGGCTAATGCTGTGTCATACTACTACAAGCCAGGGCTGGACGATTATGTCATCTACCCCAGTGTCCTCCACTACCTCAAACTGATGACGATGGACTTGGAGTTTGACACACTCTACGGCAGCTACGCTGGCTGAACGTTAGGCAAATGCTTGAACATCAGTGTCAGATACCTTACGAACAATAGGAGTCCCTGGCTCATCTTTCTTGGCGAGTAACTCTTGTCCTATTGGATTACTGACAGGCGCAGAGAAGAACTTATTGACTGACTTGATAAGTCCTGCTTCGTCAAGAGTTTCGTGACTATTATTATTCAGGTGTATGATCCACTTGAACGCCTCTTTATACCTTGGTATGTTAGATTGAACGGCATTCCATATGGTTTCTACTTCTTGTGGGCGTAATGAACGCTCGCGCTTGGCATTTCTCTGTTGTGATATATCAAGTGAAGTATCCACGATAACTGCCATGACATCATATCCAAGAGCCTCAAGTGCTTGTTTTTGTTGAATAGTTCCGTCATATGACTTTCCAGTAGTGTCAAGAAGTATCGGAAGCATTCCGTTGAGAAGACTGCGTAAAACCTTGAGATTGACCGCTTTTGCTTTTTCTCGTTCGGCGGTTTGTGCTTCTCTTTCCGATGATCCGGGTTCTCCAAGTTTCATGGAAAGATTTGCTGACTTGAGTTTCGCCTGAAAGATTTTGTCACTATCTACTACCTTGGGTGGTGGATAAACATTAGCAAGTATCTTCTTGACTATATAAGATTTTCCAGAGCCACTTCCTCCAATGGTGATTAGGGCTTTCATTGCGTTTTTATCCAATATGGTTTCTTCTAACCCAAACGCTTCCAGCATTGACTTACGGATGTTGCTCATGATTTTCTCCTACTTGTTTATTTATCATATAGTCAATAACCCTTTGATGTTCTTCTTTTGTGCCAGTTCCCTTTATAGTATTTGCTCTGTTTGATATAACGCATATATTATCTGGCGTATATCCTTTTGTATTATCTATTCTATCAAGAGAGGGGGAGTTATCAGATAATCTTGTATTAGTCAGAGAAAGTGATATACCAAGAACGGGGCATATTTTCGGTATTTGTATATCTTGTGCAGATATACTGACTTCTATGTTAGTTTTCTTTTTGGATCTTTGTATTGCCCTTGAAATCATATCCTTCTTTTTATCATCTGTATTATCGTATGTTTCACCCAAACATATCTTTCTGTTCATGTAATCAACAATACGCTTATGTTCTGTAATACTTCCGCTATTCTTTATAACATTAGCCCTATTTGATATAACACAAACATTTCCCTTGACATATCCTTTGGTGTTATCAATGCGATCAAGGGTTGGTGAAGCATCTATCAGTTTATCGGAATCTAAAACAAAAACAATACCAAGAACAGGGCACTTCTCATCAATAACTATATCATTTTTATCTATACAAAACTCCTGCCCCATATCTTTGGCTCTTTGTCTTGCTCGTTTGAGTAAGGGATACCATTTATTTTCCACTAACCATTTCTTACGTATTTCTTTACCTTGTGATGAACGCGCAAACTTACTTTGAGCCTCTTTTTTGGAGGTTATTCCTTTTTCACTATTATTCCATTTCTTTATACATGTTTTATATTTTTCTGTTTCTCTATACTTTTTTTGCTTTATTTTACAGCATTCTTTACATGAATAACTTTTACCAAGAGGTTCATTTTTTGAGTTTGAATAACAATCTAGTGGTTTCTCTTGACAACATGTGCTACATATTTTTGTTTGTATTTCATCCATAAAACTAACTCCTAATCCAAGGTGGCACAAGCCCTACGTGGAACGACCACACAGGGATTAGGAGTTATAAACTTGCTTTCGTAGGGCTTGTTTATCGTTCCTAACATACTTATTTATACTTGATTATACCAGTGTTTTCTGTTTATTTTGATAAATCTGTGTGATACAGAATAGGAGCTTGACTTGCTGCTGGGAGTTGCTATGATGCTGGGCATGACCGACGAGGAACTGATTGTTGCTGTCATCAACTCCCCCGATGATCGCTATGGGCGACTCTACGACCACATGATGCTCAACGGCTGGAAGTGGAAGAAGATTGAGGATGTGATGCGGAGGCACAAGCTGTCCATGTCCTCGTATCTGATGGATACTCTCCGCACAAGTTTCGCTTGACACTGGCTCTCCGTTCCTACAATGACCCCATGACCACCTACCACTCTCTCCAAGACCTCGTGCTGGGCAACGGCGGCATCACGAACGTCACCTTCATCGTCGGCATGCTCCCGATCCGTGTATGCGGTCCCATCGCTTACACGACTTCCAGCGATGGGAGAGTCCCTGTCGAAATGCAGATTGAGGACAAGCCCGAGGATGACCTTGACAGCATCCACGGCACCTACAAGGTTCGTCTGATCCCTGTTGATCCGAAGCTTCGTGACCTGTTCGGCTCCGAGCGATTCTACCAGAGTGACCTGTTGGGCATGGTGAAGGACGGGATCATCAAGGTCAAGATTGGCGAAATGATCGCTTGACTCTGGCTCCCCGCTTCCATAATACCTCCCATGAGCAACGACAACGACCCCCTCTACCATGAGCTTGTGAGCAAGAAGACCGAGCTTCTGGCAGTCATCAACGGCGCTCCCCTCGACGGCGAAGGTGCGTTCCAAGCCTGGATCGCCAAGCTGGAACTCATGCAAGTGGCGAAGGCGATGAAGTCACTCGAAGCAACCCTCCCTTTCTGAAAGAAAAAACATGGACCTCATCATTTTCTTCCTCATTTTGGCTATTGATTTCTTCATCGCAGTCGCATGTGCGGTGACGGCTGGGAGAAAAAATCGTAGCGCCGTTGGGTGGTTTTTCATCGGTATATTTACAAGTTTTATTGGACTCTTTGTAGTCCTCTTTCTCCCACCACTCGTTTCGTATGTTCAAGAGGGGGCGAGAAGGGCGAGTCGTTGCAAGCAGATAGCCACAACCAAAACCTGCGAGTTTTGTGGTGAGATAATCCTAAAAGTTGCGAAAAAGTGTAAGCATTGTGGGGAGTTTGTGAAGGAAGTCCGGTTAGAAAATAAACACCGAGCCAAGATAGAAGCATGGAGTCAAATGGGGGATTGACATTGCTTCCCAGCCTCTACAATCACACGCATGAGCAACTACGACACCCCCGACACCATCGACCTCCCCTTTGAGGATGATGCCTACGAGATGGCTCTCGACAACGCCGATCATGACCATCTGGAGCAGATGGACTGCGACCGCTGCGAGGACGGGGGCGACTGGTGATCGCTCCCCTCACCATCAAGGGTAAGACCTTCCAAGTCACTCGTCAAGTCACTGGGGGCGATTCCCGTGACCGAGTTTATTGGCGAGCGACTTCCCAGCAACCCATCACGCTGAATGACGCTGCTGATGTCCAGGCGACGTGCGGCTACAACTCCGCTGGCTATGGTTTCTTTTCTTTCACCTGTCGCACGACTGACAAGGGCTTCCAGGCGACTTGGCATTGCCTCGCCAGCGCCGATTAGTTGCTTGACTTCCCCTCCCAGTCGCTATACTCTACCCATATGAGCAAGATCAAGACCTTCCTCAACCTCTTCTGGGCGACCCACTTCATGAACGAACTGAAGGCGCAGGGCAAGACCTCCTGGGTTTCTTCCTGCGACATTCTGGGTGGCTATGTGGTGGAGTGGATGGAGTGACCAAAATAATTAAAACTCTGTTATAATACAGATATAAATAAGTATTAGCAGAGCAGTAAACCGACGCCTGGAAAGCATAAAGTTTATAGTTCCTGCGCTTCTATTCCGAGGGCGAGCTTCGTCCCGTGTCTGTTGATTACTTCTCCGAGTATGTCAAGAGGGTCAATGCTGACTCCGAGGCGCTCCAGAAGCTCATGGCGAGCCATATCGAGCCTGCACTTTACACCCACGCACGCCCCGAAGTGACATATCTTGTCACCGTGAGTGGCTGGCTGCTGGATGGGTCGCTGGTCGATGCGGTTGATGTGAATACGCTTCCGGCTGAGAAGTGACTTGACATTAGCCTAAATCCCATACAATCTACACCATGCCCCTGATTGATTTATTCCTGGCTGGTGGTAGCATAAATAGTGGTATGCCACTGGTCCGCATCAACGAGGAAAACTGCTACAAGGCGCTTCGAGCCGTTGAAAGACGCTTCCAGCGTTCCAAGGCTCCCGAGCGACTCAAGCGAATAGCGAGAAAAATAAATCCACTCATCTTCATTTGTGGGCATCGTGGAAGCGTTTTGGGTCAGGCATATGGAGTTAGTTTGCGGTCCTTTGACTCGTCACGTCTTCGCTTTGGATTGCGTGAAAGTATCCACCCAAGTAGTAAAATCAAGCGCCGTAAATACTTTATGATAATTGAGATAAATCCACTTGCTTTTAGCAAGTTGCGTATGACACGCTGGAAATACCTATGTCGTGTTATGGGTCATGAAATGGGACATATTCTTGATTTTGTTGTCAGGCAACAAGCATCTGGATCCACGACCGACAATGATCCAGCTACAGATCACGACGAGTTCTGGCAGACCTTATCCAAATACTATGGCGGTAATACGGACCCTATCATCAGCCCAAGTTAGGCATTGACTTCCTCTGGAAGCATCTATACTGCTGGCATGCCCTACATACTTGAAGCCTATGTTCCCGTTGAAGTTCTGCGCCTGCGTGATGATCCTGACGGTCGTACCTGGGTTGCCCGAGTCAGCGAACCCAACAACGAGTTTTGGGTAGGCACCAAGCAAGTGTATGACACGAAGGCTGACTGCATCCGTGGCAACAAGGAGACGCTGGAAAGCGGCATCAAGCAGATGGAATACGAAGCCAAGCAGAACATGAAGCGCGTGGAAGCGGATAAAAAGCTGCTCCACAGCGTCTCACCAGAGGCTCGCATTGAGAAGCTGGAAGGGCTGCTCATTGCGCTGCATCACAACCTCAACACCATCAAGTATTCCTGTGGAGAAGATGGTTGCACGGCTGGCAAGAACCTTGCCCACGAGTGTATGGACTGGATCGAAAGCCACAACATTCCCAACCTTGACAAGTAGCCGAAAGGCGATAGGATACTGGCATGAACATCAACGAAAGGATACTGGCATGAACATCAACGAAATTCCCACCGAGCAACTGGAAGCCGAAATCAACCGGCGGAATGCTGCCAAGAACCTCAATTCGCTCTACCCCAAGAACTTCAAGGGCGCTAAGGCGCTGCTGGGAGCGATCATTGAGTCCTACGAAGACAGCGATCCCCACGAGCGGAGCATCGACTCTGATCTTCTGTATTATGCTGAAGAGTATGTAGCGGTGGAAATGTGACCGACAAAGATAAAATTGAAATCCTGCGTAAAGCAGCGACCATCGTCGGCAACATGAACACCAACGCCCTTGCCTCCCTCCTGAAGATCACCAAAGACAGCGATGTAGATGCTCGTGTGTCACTCGGCTGGGTGACGCTCGCTCACATTGAGGAAGAGGATGGCTTCTGGTTCGTCCATCTCAAGGGCGAGACTGCGCCGATCATCATGCGTGGCTCCAAGAGTGTCGAAGAGGCTGTTGAGGCGCTGGTCAAGTACCTGACGCCCGAATAGTCGCTTGACAGCAACTCCCACCGCCTACAATCACACACATGAGCATCAAGAACCTCTCCAAGTCCGTCCCCGCTGACCTCAAGCGGGAAATCCGCAAGGAGTTCAACGGACCCAACCACACTGCTGTCTATGGCAAGCTCGAAGCCTTCCTGGGCGAAGAGTTCTGCGTCTATGAGGACGGCACCATCTATGCGGTCGCCAAGAGCATCGCGGGAGTCTGCTGACAATGCCTGAGTTCTACTGCGTCTATATCAAGAGCGACTATGAGACACTGGTCCGCACCTATGTCTTCACTGATGAAGCATCTTACAGGGGCTTTATCGCTGGCGCAGAAGAGGACGGAACTTACTGGGGCAGGCGCATCCTGAACAGCATGCCAACCGAGCATGAGCGCGAGCCCGGACGCTTTGCGGCTCCTGTAATGATGACTTGACAACGGCTGAAAGGCTTTATACTATGAGCATGAGCAACGACAACAAGACCTGTGCCACCTGTAAGTTCTACCGCATGGTTGACTATGGGCGCGGCTACACGCCGTTCATGGAGTGCGACGGTCCTGCTGCTTCGCATGTGGAAGTGTCTGCTGATGACGATGGGAACCTCAACTCATCATTCCAGCCCCCTCCGCAGTTCTCCTGCTCTGGCTGGACAGAGAAGGCTTGACATTGGCTGAAAGGCTCTACAATACAAACATGAGCAACGACGACATCATCAACGCCATCTACAACAAGTATCTGGAGTGGGGCTACTCCGCGAAGTATGCTCGCAATCGCATCCGGTCGATGAACCTGGAGGATCTGGGATGCTTCTACGAGGAACACTGCAAGTGAGTGACGCTCCACCACGCTGGTTGGTCGCCTACATCAAAAACAATGAGATGGCACGGGAAGTGACCCGAGGTATGGAATGGTGCTGGCGAGACACTATGGCTTGACATCTGCTCCCGCTTGATATACTCACGAGCATGAGCAACGAAGTCATCTCCGCCGCCCTGATGAGCATCCTGACCGAGCATGTGAACGCTCGCGGCAAGGTCGATGATGCTGCCCTCTGCCGCTCCATTGCCGACTACATCAACGGCATCCCCTTCACCATCTACTACGCTGACACTCTCTACGACTTCATTCGTGAGTATGGTGAGGATGTGGATGACACCTACATGGGTCGGGATGCTGAAGGTGAGAAGCTTTACCACACCTTCAACCCCGAAACCAACTGGCACACCCGGATCCGCAAGGAACTGATTGCCTTGGGCTACTACAAGGCTTACGACGAGTGGGCGAGGGAACAGAAAGCGGCTTGACAGGCGCTTGAAGGCGCTTATACTCTGCTCAACAACCAAGGACACCCAGCCATGCCCGAAATCACCCCCGACATGATTGATGCCATGATGAAGATGATGGACAAGAAGCTTCTCAACGGCAGCAGCAACACTTGGATGGAGGCGTGCGAAATCGCTCGCTATGGCATCGCCCATGAAATCCTTGAAGCGGCTCTGATCGCTGGCGAGAACGCTAAGGCTTGATCATGAGCGACGATAAAGCCCCCCAGCGTTGCGCCACCTGTGGCTGCGATGTGATCAATACCACCACCTTCAAGCTGGACGAGGGCGAAATCCGCCTGGACCGCAAGTGTGCCGAGTGTGGCACGACTTGGACCGAGTTCTACAAGTTCTACGGCTTGATGAACTACACTCCTGGGGCTTGACAGGCGCTTCCCGCTGCTTATACTCTCTCCAACAAAGAAAGAAACTCATGGACATTTTCATCGCTGTTTTTGGCTCTCTCATTTTATTTTTAACTTTCATCACTGTGATGGCGATGATTGACAGCGCGAAAACTACAAGGAGTGGATTGGAATATATCAAATACCCTCTAATTCTCATCCCCACCCTGATCGGTTTGCTGATATGGGACTATCAGGCTGCCTCTGCCCATGCCAGCGACCCTGCCAACATCACCAAAATCTCCTGCCCGATCCAGTCAGCGTTCCATACCGCGTTCTATGTGGATGAAGACGGCAAGCCACACGAAATCCTTGGTGACGCCAAGTTCGCTGATCCAGCGGTTTCCGAGATGGTCATCACCAAGACCAAGGGCGGCTGGAAGTGGGGCATCTATGTCACCGAGAGTCGCTCTGTGAAGCTGGAGAAGAAGGCGCTTCCAGAGGCTCAGAAGTGACTTGACAGCGGCTTGAAGCTGCTTATACTATCCACCAACAAAGGAACTCCAATGAACATCATACCCTATATCCTGCTCGCTTTCGTCCGCTTTCCAATTTCTTTCCTGTTGCTCATCGTGTCGGTGCCTCTGATCATCATCAACTTGTGCTTGACGGGCGACTTCGATCATGACAAGGGAATTGTGGGTTGGGTATGTTTCCACTGGCTTAACTGGTTACAGACCAACATCAATCAGCCTATCGTGCGCCTCCACAAGTCTTACAAGCCTGTTGCCTGGACCTTCAAGGAGTCGGTCGCCGTCTACATGCATTCGATCCGCTGGTGGGCTAACCGCGCAGCAAATAACCACGAGTATCGGCAGCGTGTTCGGGCAAACGTCAACTGCGCCAAGAACAAGAAAGAGAAGCGATACTGGCAGGCTGTCAAGCTTCGCATGGACGCGCTCATAGCCAAGGAAGAGAAGGCTTGACAGCGGCTCCCGGCGGCTATACTCTACCCAACAACCAAGGACAAGCCATGACCATCACTTCCTCAATGATTGACGCGATGATGAAAAAGATGGACGAGAAGCTGCTGAATAGTGACGACAATGTGTGGCGGGACGCTTGTGAGCTTGCTCGCTACGGCATCGCTCATGAAATCCTTGAAGCGGCTCTCAAGTCCGAGAGTGAAAAGGTCGCCAAGACGAAAGTCCTGCTCAAGCGGGTCTATGACCTGATCAACAACGGTGAGGGGAAGGCTCATCTGGAAGTGGATGGTGAGGAAGCGATGGAGATTTTCGAGGAAATCAAGCAGATGCGGCTGAGCGGAGAATTGGATTGACTCTGGTTGAGAGTCGCTATACTCTACCCATCAACCAAGGACAAGACACCATGAGCGACTTTCAGACCTCTCTCAACGCCTTCCTCGCTGCTCTCGACGCTGCTGGCGCGAAGGTGAACGCGACGATGACCAGCTTCCCCGAGGGCTACTACAAGCCCTTCACGGTCGATGCTGGCTCCAAGTATCTGCGGATCGTCTCGACGGCTGGCGGAAGTAGGAGCGTCTATTGCTTCGTCCGCAAGGAGGATGGGGCGGTGCTGAAAGCAGCTTCCTTTCGTATTCCGGCGAAGGGCGAGCGAGCCAACATCTTCAAGCCCGAAACCTATGTGGGTAAGATTGATGTTCATACTGGTTGGCTTTATCGGTAAGATTTCTATGACCCCGAGCCAGTGATGCGAGCCGTTTTCAACGGGTCGGTCCTCTGGCTGATGTTCGGCGGCATCCTCCTGATTCTGGCTTGACTTCCTCTCTTGGCTGATATACTCTACTCAACACCCAAGGAAACCTAGCCATGTTCAACGACGACCTTGCCTACCTCAACAACCACCGCTACCCCCGCAAGCCTCTGACCAAGGCTGAGAAGCTGGCAGCGGCTAAGGAGAAGCTGGCAGCGGCTAAGGAGTGGCTCGCAAATGCCAAGGAAGATGTCAAGCGAGCCAAGGCGCTGGTCGCCAAGCTGGGCGGCAAGTAGGGGCTTGACTCTGGCTCCCAGTGCCTATACTATGCATGTCAAGCCAAGAAAAGACCCCTCACTACGAGTAGCCGGAATCCGCTGAACTTAAGTGTCGCAAGACATGGATGTGATGCAGGATAGGAAAAAAGAGTGAGTGGTCTTTTCTTGGCTTGACTCTGGCTGCCGACTGATATACTCTACTCAACACCCAAGGAAAGCCTCTCATGCCCTCGCCCAAAGAAATCGCCAACATCATCAAGCAGCAAATCGGCATCAACACCCTGATGTGCATCGGAGCGCATGCTATGGGCATCGTCCCTGCCACTGACAAGCACCTGGGCGGGCTGGCGTTCAAGCTGGGGCGGAACCCGAAGATGAAGCAGGGCGGCATGGTGATGATCACGCTCCTGCCGAGCGACACCTACCGAGTCTGCATCATGTCCAGTCGTGGCAAGCTGATGCTGGAAGCCGAGGACATCTACTGCGACCAACTTGGTGGGAAGCATGGAGTCATCGAAGGGGTGACGGGATAGGAGCTTGACATTGGCTGGAAGTGGCTATACTGCGAGCATGAACGACAGCATGCGACACATTCATGGTGGTCACTTCGGCTTTCCCGCCCAAAAGCAACCACAACAGGTCAAAGAAGATTCTCAAAACGATGACGAGCAAGAAGAAGTCATCATTCCAGAGTTTCTATTAGAGGCTTGACATTGGCTGGGAGTGGCTATACTAGGGGCATGAAGCCAACCAAGCCCCTCACCAAGCCCCTCACCAAGCCCCTGCCCGTCGCTGTCAAGCCCAAGGGCAACCCTGTCTCGCCAGCCTATCTGCTGGTTGTGAAGCTGAATAGGGGCTTACGGATGACGGCTTACTGAGTGACTGAGTGACTGAGAGGCGGCGGGGAGGGGCTAAAAGGCGTGTTCTAGACACCCTCCAAAGGGTATTTTTACGGGTAAAAATAAGGTAATATTACTGTATTTGGGGGGTATATGGGGGGTCTTTTTATACCCGCCTAGAATATAAACACGGGGTTTTTGAGTTTCTGAGGAATTTTATAGGATAAATACTTTTTAGGGGTATAATTTATCAAATGAGTTACTATGAAGTATCATAAAGAAAGAAGCTTGAAGAATTTTATTCTGGTCGAATACGGCGGCTGCGACCATAGTTTATCAACCCCTAAAAGTAAGTTTCTCTGTCGTTCCTGTAATACTTCTTTTGAGCATTATTATGATAAAGTAAAGCAAAGTCGCCACGGGTGTCCTAATTGCGGCTGTCATGAGGATATGAAGAAACTTCCCATGGAAATACTTAAAGATTGCAAGCCTATCATAGATCCTGATGTTTCTTCCAATACCTATTGGATAAACGATAGGGGTGTAGTTTATTCTACTATTGGTAGGTTTAAGGAAATAATAGGTAAGAAACAAGATAGTGGACATATGGCTATTAATATAGGAAAGAATATACAAAGTAAAAACGAAAGATCTACTTGGAAGATTAAAAAAATGATCCACCGCCTTGTATTAGAAGCTTTTGGTTTCCCACAACCTTCGCCATTACACATTGTTCGTCATAAGAATGATATACCAGATGATAATAGATTAGATAATCTCCGCTGGGGATTAAAGATAGACAATAGTAAAGATATGGAGGTAAACTTTGACGATAGGAAGAACGCTATAAAGAAGCTTTATAGTAACGGAGCATCTATAAGCGACTTATCAGTTGCATGTAAGCTCTCTGAAGATATGGTAAAGGCAATGGTGTCGTAATCTGCTCTCAAGTAACTCTTATGTCGCTTAAGACGCTCTCAAGTCACTAATAAGTCCCTATCCCGACACTTATAGCGACATCGTGTCGCTATAATCCTATAAGTCGCTTTTAGCAGCTTTCCAGCCACAGGATAAGCCCACCCCCGTTTCTCCTACTCTGAAAAAATTTTACGGGGGATTTTTTGGGTTTGTAGGGAATTTTATGGATTTTAGCCCTTGACTTCTTCTCCTGCTCTGTAGAATGGTTTGTACAAGGAACCTATCCATGAAGTACTTTGAGCTTCGTTCTGAGAATCTGACCAACCTTGGTGGACCTATGGGGTCGGAATATACCTATGATAACTGGAGTAAGTCTTTTTCCACCATGGAGAAAGCCCGAGAAGCTGCTGAAAAGGACTACAAGAAGTGTAGGGGCGATGAAGCCATTGTCTGGACTGGTGGAAAGAAAAACTGCCGTACCCAGGATTTAAGGTTCGTCATGTATCATATCCGCGAAGTTACGGTCAAGTAATGTTATGCGACATTGATCAATTGACTATGCTAACCGCCGCTGAGAAAGCCTATGGTCCTGGCGTGCAGATCGGGCTTCCGAAGTATATTGATACTTTGAGCGAGTCGGTTTGCGTTGCGGTTACTCCGGTTGCTCGTAGAAGCTTCAATGCTCGTTTCTATTACAAGAAGCGTTCGTTTGACTATAAATGTCCTGACTTGACTTCCTGTTGAAGCTACTTATAATCTTGTTAAGGACAACAAAGGAAACCAGATGAAAACCGACCTTGAGAGACTTTTAGCATATTGCATTGAACGTCAAAAGGGTTTGGATGCTCCAGCATCTTACCAAGAAACAGAGTATTATGATGCTTGTAGAGCAAAATCCGAAATGCTTGATGAAATCATTAGCGAAATAAACTCCTTAAAGGAACTTAAAGATGCTCATTAAAGAAGCGATAAATTTGAGTTTGAGATTGGCGTTGAGAACCTTCTTTACATTCTTGAGGAATGTAATAGCATCAAGGGAAAGGGACTTGAAGGCGAGTTTGTTTATGCCTTTGATAAAGCAGACTTGGTTCTGCTTCCTGTTACTGCCCAGGAATATGAATCATCGTCTAAGTTCACCAACATGCAGACCAACAAGGTTTCGAAGAAAGATGTTATTGAGGGCTGCGTCTATATCAACAAGCAGATGAAGGAAGTCATGTATCTTGGACACCATGAAGTGTTCGACTATGATAAGAGCTACAGTGACGCTGGATGTAGTATTGTTTCCAGCCATAAGAGCGAAGGAAAGAAACATGTCTTCCAGTATATCAATCCTGTGAAGCCTTCCTATGGAGAAGCCGAGAAGTATTGGTTCCAGACTGGATTTACGAAGCTGGCTTCCAAGGTGTCGGATGTCATCTCGCCGACCTTCCCCGAAGAGTATGAAAAGTTTATGAAGTCAACTATCGCATGTCAGTGCGATAAGGTAGTTGTATCTACTTATAGACTTAAGTCTTCAGAGTTGCCCCCCGAGAACTATTTTTATGGTAGCCGAAATGTCATTATGAATCTAGACGGAAAGCTCACGAAAGTTACCATTGAAAGGGAACGGGAAAAAAGAGTTTGCTTTGAGATTCGTAACGTTTACAATACGACGGTAGAGGTTGTTGGAAGTACCGTTGTAGAAAATTCTTATGGTAGGGGTCGAGGGTATTGGGGATATAATGATAACTCCATTCTCATAAAGAAACTCACCGAAGAAGAGCTTCTTGAAATGGACTTTATCAAGATAGAGCTTGTAAATGCTCATGGAGATGGTATAATTTATCATCAATGCGGTTACTAAAACATAAGGAATAAAAACATGGCTAAGAACGACGACACTATCAAGAACCTACTCGCTAAGGTGGAAGCTCAACAGCTTGCCCTTGGTTCTAAGCCCCGAGCGGCTTGGAGAACCAACGGCATCTTCAAGTATGATGGAACCAACCACTTCAACTTGAATACTGTGGCTGAACCTAAGCCTCTTGTAGATGCTCTCGCGTTCCTCCTTGGGGCTAAGGCACAGGTAAGCGAGGCATGTAAGCAGCTTGGTGTTTCTGAAATTGAATTCAAGTGGAACGGTTATACATACGGAGAGTGGCTGGAAGACTTCAAGACCAGACTCTCCGTTGTAGATTGGGAAGCAAAGAAGAAGCAGCTTGAAGCCACCAAGGCTAAGCTATCGACTCTCGTTAGCGAGGAAGCTCGCACCGAGATGGAGCTTGAAGCCATTACAAAGTCACTAGAGTAACTCTTGACTTCTTCTATTTCTGATTAGGATACTCTATGAACGACCTAGAAGGATATAATCTTTACTATGTCATCAATAAGAACCAGAGAGGGTTCTCTAAGATTATTGGTGCCATGGCAGTAGACCAATGTGAACTACTGAACAAAGAAAATAAGATATTTGACAACTACCATCAGGTTGGCGCTTGTTTCTTTCAGACCAAGGAAGAAGCCGAAGATTTTAAGAAGTGGCTTGAGAAGAAAGGGTTGCCTAATCTTGAGATAAGATGCTACGAGGTTCCATATGCCCCAGAAATTCAGTGACATAATAGATGAAGAATTCCCGAGAACTCCCATACTCAGTTATTTCCCGTATGGTGACAAGACCGACTACAAGGACTTCATGGGCGGAATTAACAACCTCAAAGACTTGCACCTATCGGATAGAAACAAAGGAAAAACGGCTAACGATTATATCATAGCTATTTTTAAGGAATCTGGGTCAGCTATGCATTATCTGACCAGATACCGTGAACATAATCCAAAAGACACACAGACTATTCGGGCATTTTGTATGTGGGAGTTGTTTAATAACGGATTTGTTGGGTGGAATAAGGAAATAATTGAAGGAAAATCACGGGATGGGGTCGCCAAGATTGATAAGCTTCATAGGAAGCGTTATAGTATGTTACGGTTTGGATATGTTGGTGGAAAGGATCCACAACAACCCAACACCAAGGAATATAAAGAAGCAGCAAGAAAATGTGCTATTGCTAATCGTAAAGATCATGGAATATACGAGGTCAAACATTATCCTCTTGTAAGTCATGTTAGAACACCGCTTTACACGAAACAAGAGTTGGCTGCCATCTTGTTTATGGTGAATGATGAATTTGAAAACCTATGTTAAAAATGATAAATACTCGTTGAGGTATATATGGATAAGCAACTCAAGCAACTTCAAGAGTCTTGGAAGAAGATTTCTGAGGAAGAAAAAATAAAAGGCGGGAAAGCCGATAATAAGACCCTTCAAGACGTTGCAGCACATCATGCTGGTAATTCTGTTGGTAGAAAATATACAACTCTATATTATCTTCTTAAACATCAGCTTGAAATGGGGTTGAAGGTTGAAATGGAACACACTGACGACACCACTAAAGCAAGAGAAATAGCCCTGGACCATCTAATGGAGGATCCGGAGTATTACACTAAGTTGGCAACTATTCATAAGGATTAATTTATGAAGAAACTAAAAAAGATTTCTAATTATTTACTCATGGTCGGTGGAATACTTACTGCACTAAGTGGTATTGTCAATACAACAATGGATATTGTAGGAAACTTTAAGAAGGAAGATAAGAAAGAAGAAGTCGCTGCCCATGCTCCTGTCATGTTTGAACAGAGAGTTCAAGGTGCGCCCGGAGTTCGTATAAGCAAGACGGTGGACATGCCAGCAGCCAGTGCCACAGCACCAGTCGAGCCGCCACAACCAATAACACAAGCAGAGTTAAAAGAAACAAAGAATACCCTGTGGTGGGTAATAGCCACAATAGTAGGATCGTTTGTTGCGTCAGTTTGTTGGTATATTCACAGTAGGCTTAGTATTTCAGTAGAGAAAAAGGATTAGTACTGGCTATTAAATGTCAGTGGAATGAAAGAAATAGACAACATGATAAAAACTAATACATTTATATCACATCTCCAACGAATCGGGAGAATATAGTTTGACTTTCCGATATATTCCATTAACATGGGGATATAAGGAGACACATCGTGGCTTTTTTTGGAACTACTATTGAAGTTATAAAGACAAGTGTCAAGCACCCAAATGCCGATAAGTTAAGTATCTGCACTCTTGAAGGTATTGCTTTTACTTTTGTCACGGGAATTGATCAGTTTAAGACAGGACAGAAGGTAATATATTTCCCAATAGATTCTATTATTCCTGATAATCTTGCTAAGGATCTTGGGGTTTTTGGTAAGTTAGCAGGCAACAGAAAGAATCGTCTGAAGACTTGTAAAATTCGAGGCGTTCTTAGCCAGGGACTTGTTGGCAACATCACGCTTATTGACGATGGCTGCTTCTACGCCCACTGGAAGCTGGAGAAGGGGCTTGAAGCTCCTACCCCAGAGATGATCACACAGTTCCTCGGAGTTACCAAGTACGAGCCTCCTGTCATTCCCGACAAGGCTGGCAACTTGAAGCAGCTTCCATGTGACCTCGGTGTTTACGACATTGAAGGGTGTGAGCGTTTCCATGTTCCTCTTGAGAAGCTCATGGACCAGAAGGTTTGGGTTCTTGAGAAGGTCGAGGGAAGCAACGGATCTGTTTCTTGTGATCATGCTACTGGTGACATTTTCGTTAATCAGCGCAGACACACCATCGAAGAAATAGATGGACATGAGCATGCGTGGTGGAACATTGCCCGTAAGCAGGGGTTCATTGACTTCGTGAAAACCATCGGTTCTCTTTACGGCGAAGTAGCTACTCTCTACTTTGAGGTAGCTGGTCCTGCTATTCAGGGAAACATCTACAAGTTGACGGAGCCTACTGGCTTCGTCTTCGACTTGAAGATTGGAAGCAAGTTCGTCAGCAAGGGAGTCATGTTCTCGTTGCTTAACCAGTACTTCGGCGCTGGTAAATACATGCATGCACCTATCCTATCACGCGATAAGACGCTTCGTGAGTGGCTTGGCGGTAAGACGATAGCGAAGGCATCAAACTTCCAGAGTCACCTTTACCCTACAAAGGCGGAGGGCATTGTTATATCGCCTGAGATAGAACAGGATGACGATACTCTTGGGGGAAGATTAATACTTAAACAGAGGTCGCCGGAATACTTAGCGGAATCTGATAATTAAGTTTGTCTGATTTTGAGCAATTCTCGTAATACCAAAGAGGTTGGAGATTGCTAAAATGAAAACACTTCTTTTGGTCTTCAATATTTTGCAGATTGAAAGAATTACATGGAATTATGTGGTCAATATGCCATCCATCTATTCCATAGTTTTCCCATGACATTCCTTCCCTGAAATGACTTTCAAGATGTTCTCTGAAATGATTTATATCGCATCCCAATAAAACCATAGTTTTATCAGATTTTGATTTCCCACTTAAAGCATCTCTGATTCTTGCTCTTAGTGATTGCGATAATCTATATTTTATTGAAGTGTAATACTCTGGGTGGGTTATCTTATGATTTTTGCGAGACTCTTTTATTTTTTCTGGGTTATCTTTACGATATCTTGTTTTTCCCGCCCGAACATTTACATTATTTCTCACACGAGACGCCTTAGCAATAACTGATATTCTCTCCCTTACTAATGGACATGTATTATACTCTTCTCTACGTTTCTCGTTTATTTCTTCTTTATTTTTGCTATAGTAATCACGCATTTTATTAATTCTAATATCTCTGTTTTGGATATATTTATTTTTCTTATTTTGGGCATTACATGCCTTACAAATATTACGATGTTTTTTCGTATCATTACGAAACTCATATTCGTCAATATCTTTTTCTATACCACAATCTTTACATATTTTAGTTTTCATATACATATACCTCTTAACATTTTTATTATGTCGTTTTCATCGTATATGAATTTCTTTGGGCTTATCTTATTAAATTTTATTATTCCGTTATTTCTCCATCTCCGTACCGTCTCATTCGTAACACCAAATTTCTCACATATATCCTTTGTCGTATAGTAGGTAACATCATTTATTTTTATCACTTTATATCTCCTTATATCATATTATAACATATATTTATATTGATTTTCATTTTTTTACATATATACTTTATTCGTATAGGAGATGATATGAGAAAAACTCTTCCCACTAAGCCGCTTTCGCCACCCAAAACAGAGCAGATTATAGCAGATAAGGATCTTCTATGGTATGTCAAGGAGATTTGTGGGGGCAAGGAGATTTTCTCGTTTGCCACCCAAGAGGAAACCGATGCGTTTGGAAAGAAGCTTCGGGAGAATAATGACGGCAATCCCAAAGTAAAGATTGATGTGTCATATCTCACGGTTAGAGTTTCTGTCGAAGATGATGAATAGTAACAAGTCATAATGACATAATAACTGAAAAAGAGTGTCAAAAAGACACTCTTTTTTGCATTTGATGGTATTTTTATTTGGCACAGCAAATGCATATATGGTTTAGTTGCTCGTGGTGAGCAGCTAAAACAACCATATAAGGAGAAAAATACAATGAGATATTACAATTCACTTGCCGAAGAAATCTTTGACGATGTTAATAGAACATTTGCATTGATTGATACAGCGTTTAGAGACGTTGAGAATAGACACGGACTAAGAAACGCTTTACCATATGTATCAATTCCATCCGTTAAATCATATAGTAAATACGAAGATATAAGGTCATACGACGATGGTAATAAAGTAGAAACTTATAAGAATGGAAAAATACACGGAGAAGTATCTTATCACGATAAAAAAACCCCGTCTGAATATTGGATTGAAGGAAAACAAGTTACCAAAGAAGCATGGGAGACTTATATTTCAGAGCAAGAAGATAAAAAGTCACATATGATTTACATTGACAATAAACCATATGAAGTATCTGGAAAACAATTGAAGGAGATTAAAAATTCACTTGCTTCAGTTTTGAAATTAGAAAATAAACAAATAAAGTAACAAATAGAGTAAAATAGATTATATGCCATTTTACGATTACCAATGCGAGGAATGTAACTTTGTTCAAGAAGTATTTCATGCCATGTCTGGTCCAGAAGAAAAAATAATATGCGAAAAATGCGGTAGTCGTAAAATGGTTAGATCTATATCTGTCCCCTATGTTAAATTTGTTGGCGATTGGCAAACCAACCATGTTAGGGGTATTGATAAACAATAATGATAAAGTATAATAAAACAGAAGGAAGAAATAAAATATGAGAGATTTTGAATCTCTTCGTAAGCTCGAAAAGATACTGAATACTATGGATGTTCCATGGAACAGGAAAAAAGACCTAAACCCAATTAAGTTACGCTGGCTTCAGAAAAACTTAATAGATAGAAACGAATCACATAAAGATTATATAGTTGCTATGGGATTAATAGAGAAACTTATAGCCGATGGTTGATGTTCCTCCGCAGCCAGCCACAGATCAACCACTCTATTCGACAGATTCGGATGGTAGAAGAACCATGTCAGTTAATGGCAAGGTATATCAAGTTTTGGATATAGGGTATCTTAATGGAAATCCCAATACCGCATGTATTGTGTTATCAGAAGAGACTATTATTGTTAGTCCGATCCCAGACTCCGCTCCATTATGTGCAGCATGTTGGCATAACGAGGGAATTCCATTAGTTCCAGATTGGCTCATCTGTGGCACCCCAGTTGGTGGACATGGAATGCTTATAAAATTCAAGCAGCCATGGATATGTCACTGTTTGAAACTTATGAGTTATCAATCAATAGAAACTTCTACTATTGATGAAGCCCTGACATTTACGCCAATGTGTGGCGCACCAAAAGTAGCTCCACCAAGTGCTGATTTAGCTGCTGCCGCTGTGGGTGCAGGATTACTGGGGCTTGGTGCGCTGGCATTTTTTGCATTAGTCAACAAGCAAGCCAGTTATAGTGGGGATGTTCCGCCAGGATTTAGTACGGACATAAATGTAACTGAAGAATCTGGAAATAATCCACCAGATATCAAATGTCCGGAAGATCCTGCGGGCGGTGTATCACACACCAACGCAAGTCAGAATAATACTGATTGCAAATAAGAGCCGACCCTTATACTGGTGTCATAACCAGCTAAGGAAACACACCATGGCGAAGATTTACGAGTGGACTTACAAGGGTGATAGCGGCAAGATCATTGCCGACAACACCAAGGTAGCCAAGCGAGAGATTGCCAAGAAGTTCGGCAATGCTATCAAGATCCCCAAGGGAACAGTTGTCAAGAAGATTGGACTGGCAAAGGCAGAAAAGAAAACCAAGGAAGTTGGGATTACTAAGCCGCTTCCACAAACTACCATGACTACTTCTATTGATGAGTCTTATGTGCTGACCAAGGATCAGACCTTCACTGGTTGTACGCTCATGGTCAATGGACATGCTGTTGGTGTTGGTGACGAGACTGAGTTTATCGTCCCCAAGGGCTGTCGTATTTCCAATGTCAAGCGCATCTTCTAAAAGATGTCCTTGACTTATTGAATAATCACATCATAATAAAGTCTCAGGGACATAACCTCAACAAAGGAGAATATAATGCCCCGTATTGCGAAGAACAAGGACGAATCCGCAGTCCAGAATGTTGCGGAACCCAAGAAGCGTGTTAGCAAGAAGGTCGCACCAGTTGCGACGGCACCAGTTGCCGAAGCTCCCGTTGCTTCCCCAAAGAAGGGATATGTGTTTTATTCGGTGTATAGTCGCAGTCGCGGCTGGCTCACCGAGTCGCTTGATCCTGACAAGGCTTGCGAGGCACTTGACGAGTGCTACTTTGATTGGCTCCGAAAGGTCAACTACGAGGAAAAGCGAATTGTATTCGACTATTACATCCTCAAGCGCGACACCACTGTAAACTCCGCTAAGAGCGAGCTTTACAACTACTACCCAGGATCGTTTACCGAACGCAAGCGGGAAGAGGCTCTCCGAGCCAAGTATGGTGACCGATACCGTGAAGATGACGGCGCTGATTACGATTACTCGCAGTACGCCGAGGAATTCGAAACGGCTAAGCGATAAATACGAGTGAGTATGGGCGCGTAGCTTAAAGTAAAGCAGAAGTAACATTGGAAGCTCTTTGCGACTAAAGCTCTTTTTTCCCAATGTTGTTTCGTTGCAGGGTCACACCCTGCCGCGTCCACCACTACTCTCTAAGGTACTGTATGTCAGATGATTACATCAAGTCTCTTGAAGAGACTATTGCAAAGCAAGAGAGAGTTATTGAAGATTTTGTGGCTGATCGTGATCGCATCGTTAAGATGCTCAAGACACTTCAGCAAAGCGCATTGGAAATACAAGCGGATATTGATAGGTTGGCTGACCCGCTATGTCCATCGGGCGGTGAGCCACAAAAAGCCATCATTCGGGATGTCATAAAAAAGAAACTTCACGAAACGATGGGAAGATTTTGTGATGACATTATGGTGATTATGAGTTACTCAAATTCCGACCCATCAGAATATAAGAAAACTGGTAAGCATTGGGCGGTCCCTGTCATACGGACAGTCAAAGATCGTTCTTGACTTTTGCGTTTACTTCGTACAATAGAGGACATAAGGAACACACCATGGCACAGCAGGACTTCGGAACCTACACCATTGAAGATACGAGCGTCGAGACGAAGAACGCGAAGAACTGGAATGTCATCATCCATGACTCTGACCAGCATTCGTTCGTCTATGTCACGAAGCTTCTTCAGGAAGTGTTCGCTAAGAACGAGCAGGACGCCGAGCTTCTGACGCTTGAAGTCCATCAGATGGGCTTGGCGATTGTCAAGACCTGTTCCAAGGAACGGGCAGAACTTTACAAGGAACAGGTAACAGCTTACGGTGCCGATGAAGTCATGTTCTACATGGGCAAGACTTCAAACGGACCTATCGGCTGCTCAATAGAACCAGCGGAATAACATTCAAGACAGATATCTAACTATCCTATACACACCCCCATATGAATAGGATAGTTTATCTGCTATTTCATTTGTATCAAACCCATGATTATGTAAATCTATTACTATATTACGGATTTTATCAGCCGTATCATACTTTGATATGAAATTTGTATCAATCTTATTCCATTTCCTTTTCATTAACGGAATATTTAATGATATTGCCTTTTCCTTAAGTTTCGTTATCAGTAGATTTTTAGAGAATGCAACTTGTGCATATCCCTGATTATTTATTTTAGTTAGTTTTTCTGAATGGATATTTAGTAGTATTTCATACAGCTTTTTCTCAATGAAACTTAAATTTTCTTTCCACGATGAATGACATTTTATCCTAATAGTATGAGCCTTTCTTCCTGTTTGATGTCCTATACACCCGTCGCCATCTATAAACCCACATATTAGACTTATCCATTGATTAATATTTAGTTCATACTTACTAATATCCGGTGGTTCATAGGTTTTTCTATTTGATATATTGTATTTTTTTGCTAATAGAGATACATTGATTTGATCTTGACAAGCTATGCTACAATATGATTTTTTGGGATATGTATTTAAGGTAGTCTCCAAATAATCTGATAATGTCTTTAAGTAATCCAAATCTTTGATAGATGTGGCGACCGTTAATCTGTTTTTTACATTATCAATATGTCCATCTGCTAATATAAATCCAATCCAATACATACTTTCATTACTTTCGTCCAATAACTTTTTTATATTTGAGTTTATTTGGGTGTCGATTTTCATGTAATCTCCTATTATGTATTTATATGTCAATGTGTATCGCTTGTGAAAAATATATATTGATTCTTATGTAAATATTATTATAATGAATATATGACAATATTCTTCACCGCAGATAGTCATTTTCACCATAATGCAATACTCAAGTATTGCAACCGTCCGTTTGCCTCTGTTGAGGAAATGAACGAGAAGCTTATTGCCAACTGGAACTCCGTAGTTACCAACAAGGATATTGTGTATCACTTGGGTGACTTTTCATGGGGAAACGCCGAGAAGATCCGGAGTGTCTTTGATCGTCTGAACGGTCAGAAGCATCTGGTTCTTGGCAACCACGATGACATTGACTCCCACAAGAAGCTGAAGTGGAACTGGGTCAAGACTGAATATACTCTCAAGACTAACGACCTCCGTTATGTCCTGTATCACTATCCGCAGCGTTCGTGGGACTATTCGGTTCACGGCGCAAGGCACCTTTTCGGTCACTGTCACGGGACTGCTAAGCCGTGGGGCTACTCGTTCGATGTTGGCTCTGACTGCTGGGATTACACTCCTGTGTCCATTGATGTGGTCGAGGCGACCATTGCAAAGATGCAGAGAATGAACCCCGAGTATGATGTTGCATTCATGCCGAAGGGCGTTATCTGGAACGGAAAAACTCACGATTACTCCTACAGGGACTTTTTCGTGGGCGATGGGTCGCTTGACAAGGTTGATCCAGACGCTATCAAGGGAGAATAAGTAGTTGACTTCCTCTTCTTAGGTGTTACAATAAAAAAATGAAGATTCAAGTCATCTCTGACCTCCACTTGGAGCATCAGCCATACACTCTCAAGCTCCATAACCACACTGATGTATTGGTGTTGGCTGGAGACATTTGTCCACCCAAGCTCATTGGTCGGATGAAGAATGTCCTGGGGCGGATCACCCGGAAGCTTCCCGTTCTGTATATCGCGGGCAACCATGAGTAATACGGCGGAGAGTTTAATGCGGTTAATGACTTCTGGGAGGACTTCGCCAAGATCACTCCAAACTTCCACTTCCTCAACAACAAAAACTTTGTTTACGGGGGATACCAGTTTGTCGGGTCAACTCTCTGGAGTAACTTCGACCTCGTTCGGTCTTCGGGTCTGCCGCTTGACATCTTCATGTCACGGCTGCCGTTTGCCATCAACGACTTCTTCACCATCAAGCATGGCGATGGCTGGTTTACTCCGCAACACTGCATTGACCTCAATGTAGCTGCGCGGAAGTTCATCAAGGAGTCGGTCGAGAGCTACGATGGTAAGTCGGTAGTTATTACCCACTTCTGCCCACATCCGAAGTCAATCAGCGAGAAGTACCTGGGAAGCAAGCTTAACTGCTACTTCACTTGCGACTGCTCAGAAATCTTCCAACCGAAGATTCCACTTTTTATCCACGGGCATACACATGAGTTTATGGATTATATGTTAGGAGATACAAGAGTTGTATGTAATCCTCGCGGATATCCTAATGAAAATAGCAAGTATAACTCTAAGTTTTTAGTTGAGATATGATATCTTTGCTTTTATCGTACTTTCTTTTTAATCCTATCTCGTCAAAATCCCCATTTCCATAAAGAAGGGAATGTATATTTTGTAATGATTTATTGTTCCATACCCTAATGACAGAAAATTTTCCTGTTTTATGTGTTCTTCTTTGTATCTTATATTTTATTTCGTTTTTTGTAAATATATCTTCCAATACTTTCCAGTCTTGATCAAATGATCCGCAAATAGAATATTGTTTAGATGTCTTATTTTTATAAAAACTCCCATCTCCATCACTCCATCCCCTCATGAAATATTGTCTGAACTCTATTGGTATTTTGTTTATTATTTTTGTAGGCGTTGACATTGTTTTTGTTTTATAGTCATTTTCATACAGAAAATCTCCCAACTTTGCATTATTGGCGATAGCTGTTGTTTGTGGCTTTCTATTGCTACGATATCGGGTAGAAAAACACCAATTTCCAGTTACTTCGAAGATATTTTTTATACTATTTATATCTTCTTCGGTTATTTCAATCCTCATTTCCTTTTTTTTGTATTTGTAAATGAGATGTCCATCTGCCCACATAAATCCCAGCAAATATGCGTGGTATTTGCTTTTACAATTTATGAAATTGTCGGCATTTATGTTTAATTTAGTTTGATCCCTATATAGATAGTTTCTCATACTATTATTTATATGTGTATTGCCGTATATCCAGAGTTATATTTTCTATGTTTATTGTTATAATATAAATAACATTGATATAGGAGAAATGTTATGACACTGAATGCCACTAGCTACCGTGAAGTCCTCCGCAAGAAGCTCGAAGAATCTGATTGCGGACTTCCACAGCCAGCGGTTGCTTCTGCCAAGGAAGCCACCTATTCTGGTGTATTAGATTCGCTTAGAGAGAAGCTTTTCGGACCAGACAATGGTCAAGTAGCCCCTGGCGCTGCAACTGGTGTAGCTACCGAAGATGCTTACCAGCATTCCTCAGAGGCTCCTAACTCTGCCGTCAGTAGCAATGCTGTCATGGGACCAGAGTTAGAGGAAGCCGAATTGACCGCCGAGGATCTTAACGACCTCGCAACAGACACTATCGCAGAAGTCCTCAACTCTGTTAAGGAACTTCGCGATCAGGTTAAGAAAGAAAACCCCAAGAAGGCTGCCCTCGTTCGCAGAATATATGATCACTTGCTCAAGGGCAAGGAAAAGATCACTGCTGAAATCCTAAAGTCACATGAGGATGAAAAGGCACAGACGGTCGAGAAGCCATCTGTCCAGTAAATTTTTTCGGAGATAATATGAAGCAGAAAATTATAGTAGATTGCGATCTACCCAAAGATTATTGTCTCAATAATGTATTTTTTGTCGATAATCTTCCTGCGTTGCATATGGGAGACTTTTATGCAATTACTAAAGAGAAGAAAGTTATTAAAAAGGTATTGCAAGAAAGTGGATTTTCTTTCGATGACATACCATTTGACAACACGACAGAATTCGATATAAGACAAAGATTCTCTGCTGACTCTGGGAATTGGGAAAGTTGTTTTCACGTATCTGTTGTGTGGGGTGAGGTAAAAAACATCTATGAAGTTGCCACGACTCTGCTACAAAAAGAATCTTGACTTCTGGCAACATGTCTATAAGATGTAGCCATGTCACTACACGATTACCTTTCAAAGTACTTCCCTAACGGCTCCACCGGCGAGTTCGAGGGCGTCACCGTAAACCTCGTTGATCACTTCTTTGAGAAGTTTGGCGTCAACGTGAAGTCCGAAGACAACCTCTGGCAGTTCAAGTATGACCAGTTGGCAGCCAAGTTCTCATTCCCGCTCGTCAAGGAGTGTCGTGGTCATATCTGGCGATATGACGGGGCTTGGTCCCGTGTATGTACGCCTCCTGATAAGTTCTTCAATCAGCATGAGGGTTACTGCCCTATCTTCAATGACGAAGAGTTTTCACAGAAGCTTTCGTCGCTTTCGGCTATCCGTAAGGAAGACGGAACGGCTATTGCTGTCTGGTACGACACTGTTCGTTCGGCTTGGCGTGCATCGACGCTAGGTGCTATAACTCCTTTCAAGGTAGGCGACTATGACATCACTTTCGATGTGCTGTTCTGGAAGACGCTGGGTGAAGAAAACAAGAACATTCTTGAGACGCAGGGCGACAAGAATGTTACCTATCTCTTTGAGCTTTGCTGCTTAGAGAACCGGATCGTCACCAAGTACATCACCGACCGTACTTTCCTCTTGACGGCTCGTAACAACAAGACGGGCGTCTATGAGACTCCTTGCTGGTGGGATGTTTTCAAGGCTTACAAGCCCGACTTCTTCCTGCTGGCTGGCGAGGATATCAAGACCCTTGATGACCTCAAGCGTTGGGTTGATAAGCAGTCGGATGACACGACTGATGCAGTCTATCGCGAGGGCTTCGTGGTTTACGATGGGCTTACCCCTATCGCTAAGCTGAAGACGGCTCGCTACTTGTCACTCCACGCTGTCGGCGGCGGCGACATGAAGCACACGAGGAATGTGGTCATTGACTCATTCTTCGCCGGAACACTGGATGACATTTGGGGCGTCTTGCACCCTCAGATGCAGGAATTCGCAGAGAAGCTCAAGGATAAGGTCATTAAGTTGACCAACGAGGCTCTTGCGGCTTCTAAGAACATCGACCCTTCAACCATAGCTTCCCAGAAGGACTATGCGTTGTGGATCAAGGCGAATGTTCCTCCGATGTTTGCTGGATTCTTCTTCCAGAACAAGGAAGCTGTTCTTGCTAAGAAGGGCATAACTGAAGACTTTACTTGGTGGGTGAAAGCCAACTATCGGAAGTTCGAGGGAATCTGGAAGGAGTGATATAATAACTCCTACGACTTTATCAGATTTGTGGCAAGGAAACCCAATGGCTTTAGCCGTTGGGAGGAATTGCCACCCTTTCTAAAGTTATTTTACCAGCAATAATAAGAAAGTAAAAAGATTTTTCTTAAATATGGTATAATCGGTTATAAATATAAGTATGAAAGGGGGAAAAGATGAAGTTAGCAGTTAAGTGTAAAATACTACCAAACGAAAAACAACATCAAGAACTCCTTAATGTAATGAAAACATTTAACCTTGCTTGTGATTGGATTAGCCAAAAAGCATTTGAATCTAAAACATTTAACAAGGTCAATTTACATAAAATAGTTTATTACGAGGTTAAGCAAAGATTTAACCTATCAAGCCAATTAGCAGTAAGAGCAATTGGTAAAGTAACTGATTGTTATAAGAATTGGAAGCAAAAGAGTAAAGTGTTGTCGTTTAGAGAGTTGGGATCGGTTGACTACGATTCTAGAATTTTAACAGTTAAAAAAGACGGTATTTCTTTGATGGGTATGGGTAAAAGAATTCAATTACCATATCGTTGTAAGAAAGAATTGGATAGTTTTGATTTAAGTTGTCAATCCGAATTAACTTATGATAAAGTAAAAAACAAGTTTTATGTTACTTTCTTTGCTGAAACAAGTGAAGAAGTTCCAACTAAAACAAATGATTTTATTGGTGTAGATTTAGGCATAGTTAATCTTGCTACTTGTTCTGACGGTGAAGTTATTTCTGGTAAATCAGTTGAAGATTATAGAAAGAAAATAACTGGATTGAAGGCAAGATTACAAGCAAAAAACACCAAATCAGCAAAGAGACATTTGAAGAAAATAAGTAAAAAGGAGACAAGTTATAAGAAAGATGTAAATCATTGTATAAGCAAGAGGTTAGTCCAAAAAGCAAAGGCACTTGGGGTAGGTCTAAAATTAGAAGACCTAAACTTCAAGAAACAAGTTCCGCAAAAAGGTTGGACTAAAGAATGGAAAGATAATAATGCAAAACGAGGCAAGTGGGCATTTGGACAATTAAGACAATTTATTGACTATAAGGCAAAACTTGCTGGTGTTCCTGTCCTATATATTATTCCTGCTTATACAAGCCAGAAGTGTAGCAAATGTGGTTATATCCACGAAGATAATAGATTAACCCAAAGTGAGTTTAAATGCTTATCTTGTGGTTATGAAGTTAATGCAGACTACAATGCTTCTGTTAATATTTCTAGGGCTGAAATCAACCAGCCTATTGTAGACACTCGCAAGAGTGATTTACAAACCCACTCCCTAAAGGGAGTGGGTAGTTGATCCCATCGGCTAAAGCCAATGGGTTTTCTGGTGGACCGTTGATAAATAGTCGTAGGAGTTATTATATGGAACCAGACGCCAGCTTTCGTGAGAAAATACGTTCTATGCTTCGTGGGTCTTTTGACACAGAGGCAGATAAACAGGGACTCAAGATGGTTCATGAAGTAGATCCGCCTGGGCAAGATGTCCAGCAGGGATCCGGAGTTAATCAAGCTAATGTAGAGAAATCTGTTAAGGGGCTTTTTCTTTCATTGGGAAATGTTATTAAAACTAACAATAAGATTGGATCTGGCGTGTCAGTTGGATTGAAAGATAGTGACATTAAGAAGATGTCAACAGAAGTAGCCACGGCTTTGGTGAAAGGCGACGTCAACGCATTTAAGAATGCGGTGAACAACGGAGTCGATGCAATAGATAAAAAGATTCTTGACTTTGCTAAGAAGCAGCAGGCTCCGCAACAAGGCGATAATCAAAACACAGCTAACCAAGAGGGACAGCCGGGCGCTGGTCCAGACCAGTCACTCAATGCAGCAGAAACTCCGGGACACGATGTTCAGACTCTTGATGGAGCTAACCCAGCTACAATAGACCCGCCTGCCGCTTACGAGGCTCCTATGCGCGAGCGAGAGAATCCTATTTCTGTTTCGGCAATGCAGGGAATCCTTAAATTCGCAACACCAACCCAAGTTGGCGATGCTGTAAAGGCAATGGATTCGGATCAGTTTGCTAAGTTCGCTTCGGGATTACAGAAGGATGCTCTTGATGTATTGTCAGCGGCAGTCAACAATCAGGGTGGCGGTAAGCCACCTGAAAGTCAGCAGGGTGGCAAATCCTCTGGTCAGGGCGGTGGCGACAACAATGCCGAAGGCAACCTGAAACTTGGAGATTTATAATGTCTGACCATATCAAGATCGCCAAGGGCTGGAAAAAAATATTTGAGGCTGAGATGGGAATACCACCCGAGGAACCAGAGATGATTAATGTTTCTTTTACCACTCAGGAGTTGTCAGTCCTTCGTTCGCTTATACAATCAGCAGTAAGTGAAATGACTTCAGACCCCAATAGTGGTATGAAGGGAATTCCAAAAGAAATATCAGCAGTTGTTCGGAAGCTTGACAATAGCGGTCAGTAAATAACACTTGCTTTCCTGTTTTCGCCACCTACAATAGAGGTATGAAGACACTCTATGTTTGCGTTGGAATCCCTGGATGTGGGAAGAGTTCATGGACCGAGGGGTTTATCAAGGATAAACCATCCGTTATGGTCATTAACATGGACACCATCAGGTTTCAGGTCACCGGAAATCACTCTGATCAGTCGAAGAACGGAATAGTAGCTGGAAAAGCTATGTCCATGTTGGCTGAGTCCATGGTAACTGGAGTGAAGGATATCGTGTGGGACAACACGACTATCTCTGCTAAGTACCGTAAGCCCCTCATAAGTCTAGCCAAGGAATATGGGTATCGGGTTATTGCGGTTCACTTCGAAGTTTCTTTAGAAGTGGCAAAGTCGAGGAACTCCGCTAGAACCAGAGTTGTTCCTGTGGATGTTCTGGATCGCATGTTCAACAGTCTCGCTCCCCCGTCTCTCAACGAGGGGTTCACAGAAATCATAAAGGTATCAAACTGATGTCAAATGAATATATCTCTACAATAGAGAAGGAAAATGAAGTTCTTCGACAGAAGCTACTTCATTACGATACATTGCGGGATATCATCTCTACAAGGGTAAATATTGATAATGTAAACGTTGGAGAGATGATAGATCCTTTGCGTCTATGTGATTACATGGTTAAGTTAGGTTGGACTATTAACTATGAAAAGATTCATGAGAGGTATATGACCAGATCATATTTCTCTCCACATCGCGACACGAAATGCAAATTATATATTAGAGACTTGCGTCCAGATTCTCGTGGCGGAAAGAACGGCATTCATGCTAAGATAGTGGATGCCGTGCGCCTAATAGCACGCCTGCATAAGAAGGGGGAGTTGGAGGTTATTTACGAGACTCTTACCGGAGATATAAAGGAGACTGTCTGTGAAGCAGCCAAGTAAAGCAGAGTCTCTCAAGAGGCGGATTAAGCTTCACGAAGATAGGATTCAGAAGCTCAATAAGAGGCTTCAAGTTATCGAACAATCAGAGATGACTGGCAATGTTTTGAATGATTTAAAGGAATTTAAGAATTGGCAATTGTATGATGTTCAGCCTGTAAACATATATAGGCTGGTTGGTGAGATTGCCACCAAGAGAGATTTATATGGGCAGCTTGAACTTGAAGTGATGGGATGCAAAATACTGCTCCCAAGTTTTAATAAATATTCAGATAGTCGGAATCAAGTTATTTTTGTAGAGAGTCAATCACCCCACTCGCTATATAGATTTGCTGAAATTTATGGTATTAAAAATATATCTATACAGATTGATGATCCATCATGTGAAATAAAAATTCTTCTGAATGAATTAAATGACATGACTGGTAAAAAACAGGTATACGATGATATAGTAAAGTTGTTCCAATCTAAACTCAAACAGGAGAAACCCTAATGGGACGAGTATCTTCCACACACTTCAATCCATCCCTTGGTGTCAAGTACCTTATAAAAAATACCCAAAATAATAAAGTCGTTGTTGCTAGGGCTTTGGGCGTTAGAGATACAAAATATTCCCCCATCAGATCCAATAAAGACACACCAAAAGGTAAGGAGTTCTTTAAGATGATGGTTGACAACAACCCTGTTACGTTTATCAATAGCCTAAATTTTGATAAATGTCTGTCCGAGGATGGAAGATGGGAGTTTATTGGAAAGCGACCCAACGGAACCGAAATACAGAAGAAAAAAGCTAACAAGAAAGATGTTTCTGATAAAATTGAATTTACATCACCAGAATATAAAAAAATAATGGGAGAATAATATGGCTATAACAGAAGAAGATTTTAAGAAGATGTTCGATTTGGTCCGCGAGCTTCATGAGAATTATACCAAGAACATTGAACGAGAAAATGAAAATCTTCGTAATATGCTTGCTGAAGCCCAGAGAAGGTTAGACGAAGCATTGGCTACTATTGAAAAGCTAAAGAGCGGGAATAACGAAGAAGTATATAAGCGGTGGAGGGAAATTCAGGACAGAATGGGAGAAAATCAAAAAATATGGACTAGTCCAGCTACTACTCCATATGATCCAAACTACCCCGTCATAACTTGGACTTCAAACAACACCACAAATCCATATATGACTTCTAGGCAGAGTGTAGGGTCACCGACTCAAATAGACATAACGAAGGAGTATGAATCATTGTGGAAGAAATATAGATCTTCAATGATGTACTCAAAGGCAGATGAAGATGGATGAGATGTATGTAAAGTCTATTGAGGAAGAGAACGAAAAGCTGCGAGAGAAGCTGGCTGCCGCACAGGAAGAATTAGATAAATTAAAGGAAAAACAAGCCCAAGCCTTGTGAATATGAATACTTGTGCCGGGTTTCCTGGCAATTTAACTATAAGTTCAGACTTTTCCGATAACTTTCATGTCTATGGAAAGATGACTATAGACGACATTATTCTTTCAAAAGAACATATTGAATTCGTTAAAGAACAACATATGATTATGCAAGAGCTATCAAAGGCAAATTTATGGCAAACGATAAAAATTCTATGGACCTTGCTCGTTACCAAAAAGAAATTGAAGAAAGAGTAGAAACCCTACAGACACTCTTGGAGAAAGAGTGCGATGAACATGTTAGGGATAACAACAAGTATAAGAAAGTATTTCATCAACTTCTAAAAGATTTACATATGGTTACACATGTCGTAAATGTATTAGAGAGAGAATTGCCCCACAAGTCAGATGACACACCGGGGTTAATTGAGATTGACAGACAAGTTGCTGAAGATATAGTTAGAGAATTCAACAAATTTCATGACAAATATTCTGACAAGGGGTATGCTTTTTTGAAAGAAATAATTCGCAACGAGTGATATAATACACTCATGCCAATTACATATACGATAACAAAAGATAATACTACTGATAAGAAGGGTGAACTGGATTCGGAAATATTTGATGAAAGTTTCCAGAAAGATACTCTCCCGTCAATTCTTCAGGACCATCCCAACTTCATAAAATGGGTTAATATGATTTGTGGGACAGGAATAAGCAAGAAGTCAGAGTATAAGTTTGCTGATAGTTTTGGAACATGGTTAGTTTTTAAAATTGGTGAAAAGGGCGTATTCAGGTCAGTCGAATTAGCTAATATATTTGAATCTCACTACAATGACGAGGCTATAGATTCGGTTGTTGGATTTAATGCTCTTGTTGATTTCATCCAACAGGACTGGGATAACGAAGAGAAGCAATTCATTGAAACAAACAGCGTTCGACGGAACATAAAAAAATCCGTAAAAAAGATAAAGAAGATACTCAAAGAAGCTAGGAAGATGAAGAATAAAAAGCTTTCGCCAGATGAAATAAAAATAAACAACAAGGAGAATGCATGACTATTTGGTTAGCTATAGTTACACATAACGATGTAAAGAATTACAACGAATATCACATTAGATATGATGGTCATACTTCCGTCGATAATGCGAAAAAGGAAATTCTTGAAGTTAGAAGAAGATTGATAAATGACGATAAGCTTCCTCTGGACTGTTACATATATGAGGCTGACGAGCCGTTACATGGATATGTTCCGTATAATTTAGATGATATTGACTTTAACTTTTATAGGGAACTAACCCCCGAAGAAAAAATTAGACGCGATAAAACACAAAAGGAAATAGAAGAAAAGTTGAATGTCTCATGATCTTTCAGAATACATTCTCGAACTGGAGAAGCAGAACGAGAATCTTAAAAATTCTTTAGAGCATTATGTAAGGATAGCCGGGGCTGGCTATCAGATATATGTTGTTGACCCAACAATAGATAATTTAGATTTTCGTAAAATAATGGATTATTATGTTGGAGCGGGATGGGAACTTGCCCCAAAAAGAAAGATTGACGATGCTAAAAGAAGATGGGAATATTTTTATTTACCCGAAAATCTCCAGTCTAAAATAGAGAATACAAAAATAAATCCACACTCAATATATAAGCAACCGTTTAGGTTTCCATTCAAACCAATTGGTAAAACTCTATTGAATAAATACGGCGTTGAATATATTGAAGCCATTAATAAATTTAATATCATGCTCAACACCCAAGCTACAATAGAGGGAAGGTTGCCGCTTGAGATATATGATCAATGGGCTACAGAATATTCTTGCTCTTGATTTTTAAAATACTAACCGTATAATGGTTTATAGAGGTAACTATGAACTACTTAGCAGGAAAATCAGTATATCTAGCTGGTCCTATGTTTGCGTGTAATGACGATGGCGCAGGCTGGCGAGATAACATCACCCCCAAACTCGTTCAGTATGGAATATCTGTAGAAAACCCAGTTAAGAAAACTTTACCAAACGGAATGGGTGAAGTAGAAGACGATAAGAAATTGTTCATTGATTTAATTAAGCAAGAAAAATTTGACGAGTTAAAAAAGATATTTGAGCCAATCGGAAGAAAAGACTTGAGATGTGTAGATAAAGCCGATTTTATTATAGCGTCATATACTAGCCATGTTCACATGTTCGGAACTATACATGAGTTGATGCAGGCTCACGATCAACGAAAGCCGATACTTTTGTTTATAGACAAAGCATGCATTGCAGACGGAACCTTAAACCCATGGCTCACTATTATTACTAAACCGTCTTGTTGGTTCTTTGATTGGGACAGCTTGTTACATCATCTTGACTGTGTTGATAAAAAAATACATCCGTATTTCAATGAAAAATACTGGACCATTTAATTCACTTACCCACAAGGCATATAAATGAAAAATTATAATACAGATTCAGAACACAAAACCGAACCATTCAGATGTATTATGAAAGGATATTTAGTAGTAAAAGATACGGGACCGATATTATTGACAACCGAGTCTTCTAAGGCGACAGAGTGCTTTAAGAAATGCAAGGCAAAAGACTCCGAAGCTTTTATTATAGACTTTACTACCCATGTAGAAAGGTTTAAGGAAATAGGCAGAAATCTATTTACGCCCATACCGCCACAACATTCCAGTAACTTACTCGAATATAGAAATAAAATCATCAAAGAATGGCAAATGACCGTTGATCAAATAAGTAAATCAAACCCTAAGATAGTGTGGGCTAAAATCGCCAAGAAACATGATATTCCGCACCAGTCGGCAGAAGAATTTAATCAATGGACTATGGACCATTTGAAGTATCATAAGAGGATTATTTGATGGCTAGTATAGAAGCATGGCACCAACATTGGATGACCTTAGCTCTTCAGACCGCTCTTCTATCTAAAGACCCGTCAACCAAAGTCGGAGCGGTTATCGTAACAAAAAACAATAAGCAATGTTCTGTTGGCTATAATGGACCCCCAAGCGGCTTCGATGATACAGAAGCCGACTGGAACGATAGAGCCATTAAATATGAAATGGTTATACATGCCGAAGAAAATGCTATATTGAACTGTCCATTCCCCAAAGAGGGATGTAAGATATATGTCACCCATAAGCCATGCCATAAGTGTCTAATTCGCATTATGCAGGTTGGAATCCGTGAAGTCTATTGGAGACAAGATTATGACAGAATAGCATGCGATGCTATTTGGCAGCGGGTTGCCAATAAGATGGATATTATTAAGAAGATTTAAAAAGCTTCTTCTTGAAGCGTCTTTTCAGCGACTCTAGACTAAAGTTAGGTCTTTCCTCTGCTCCAGCAGAAAATAGTTTTTGTCTCATCTTGTCACGGACATTAGCTTGTTCGTCATCGAACTGACCGCTGTTGTAGGCGTCAACTAATTCAGTATATGTTAGTGACTTGTTATCCTTATTACGAATATCATGAAGATTTATACGAGTAAATGGTCCCATGTCATCTCCAAACTTCTTAATGAGCTTGGCGACAACTGCTGACAGATTTCCCGAAAACTCTAATGTCCAAGAGGCATGGGCTACTCTTATACGAACCCATCCGTTGTCAAAAGCTTTATTAAAAAGAATGACGCGGCTATCCGTCTTCTTTGTTGACATGGGGTTATATGCCTTTTTAGATGTTATTGACGCTAATTCCTTTTTAGATATATTAAACATCTCTGGCTTAGCAAGTATAGTGGAACCGTGGTCATCGGTAGAAAATACCTTTCCACTATTGCTATTCATCCAATATCCCATATAATTCATTCGTAGACCCTCTACACTATTTATAGGAGTTACATTTATGCCATTAGGAGAAGGTTACTTCTATGACCGAAGAAATAAGAAGCTTATTGTTATTGATGAGCATGCCACGGATTCGGTTACAAGACCAACCGTTTTTAGATCAAAGAAAGTATGTCACCTTAATCCGGTTATAGACAGAGATGAAATAGTTATATACACTTTAAAGCAGGGGTTTATTCGTATCAGACTATGGAGGGGGGAACTTGGATTTCAATTTTGGGGAAACCCAAAGGAAGCTAAGAAAATACTTATATGGTTTGCCAGAAGAAATGATATTGGTGACTTTTGTCGAATTACTTTTACTGACTTTAAAACTAAAAAATCAAATACATTTAACTTCAAGGATTTGAGGAAGATTATAAAGTAAATTTGGATAAATATATCGTATGAGTAACCTTCCATTCGATGATAAAGTTTTTCAAATTAACGACATAGACGAGTTTATTCTATCTATTAGAAATGAGTGTATAGAAGATGTTCTTGATGGCTTGTCGATGACCTTTTATGGAAAAACTGGTAAGCTAAAATATTTAATGAGCGAAGAAAGCATTGTCTGTGAGATACTACCACTAAAAAGCATTGAAGATGAAATAGGAAAATATATATTCTCAACTACTCTACATGAGAATAATATATTCATTAAACCACAAGATATCGAAATAGTTATTAGAGACATATCTACCGATATCTTTGATACACTAATGATGAAGCTTGCCGATTGTGGTATTTTAGAGATATGTTGGTACAAGGAAGATTTCATGTGGCGAATAAAACCCAAAAAAATGGTATAATGTAAATATGAAAATTACCAGATCAACAGAAACTCTAGCAGGAAATTCAATAATAGTAGAACATGATGAGTACTGTTTGGCATTATATAGAGTGGGGAATTGTTTTTCTGATTCAATAAGTGAGATTATTGTTGAATTATCCGACTATGACATTGACGTTATATCCGACCATGAGGTTACAGAGATGTTCAATATTGCTAAGAGACAATATGATAATATGAAATCTATTTTAAATTCTGACGAGATATAAACCATGAATAAACCTGATGTTATGTTGAAGATAATTGATAAGAAGACATTCTTAGCGGATATAAAAAAAGACATTATTTCTACATTTTTGTCTTCATTTTCTGATTCCCAGGATTTTATTAATGCCTACGATGATTCTCTTTTGACTATGAATGTGATGGAATTTTGGCTCTCGCATTTTTCTTTAATTAATAGCCAAGATAAATTTTATATATTGCTTAGGGACAGGGAGAGATTAAGATTATATCTATATAAGGAGCTTTGTGAAAGGGTTCTTAACAAGTTAGTCGATGACGGAATATTGGTGATGATGTGGGACAATAAGAAGCATAGAGTATTTTGGAAGAAAAAAAGAACTGGCTAAGAAGTAGTAAACATATAAATAGAGGTATGGGATTTAAAGACTTTTATAGTAAATGGGGAGAAACATCTCCACAAAAAACCGAAGAACAACTATTCTTCGAGGTTGTTTCTGTCAAAGTTCCATCAGTAAACTCATTCATCGCTTGGTTGGCATTAAATAAACACATCAAACCATATGTTAAGTATACTAACCGCAAGCCTTTACCAATATTCGAGCTTCCCGAGAACCAAAAAATTCTTTACATTGTTAAAAAGGTGCCTAAAATAAAGGAACTAGCCCAGGAATTTTCCTTTAAATTTAAACCACCGGAGTATCTAAACGATTAAATGATTATAACTTTAATATTAGCCTCATTGGCGGGAATTTTCCTGGCTCATATGGCATGGGTAGGAATAGGGCATTATAAATTATTCAGCGATGATGATGATAAAGAAAAGACATCATTTATCCTTCGTTTCTTTGTTTCCATAATTTTATTGGTTTTATTAGTATGCAATGCTATAATGGTGCATACCACTTACTCTAAGGATATAACTAATACAAATGTTTTGGAGTTGGAAGAAAAAAAATAAGGTCATAGAAAAGACCCAAAAAGAGATTATTCGAGAAAAATTAGCAGAAATTGCATATACGGCTGACACAGAGCGCCAGTTAGAAGTCAATGTTCACGATGCTTTTTCTTTAGTATGTTTTGTCAACGAAGATTTCCCAGAAGAAAAACAAACTCTTCATACCACAGAAGCAGCCAGCGATTTTATATATTATTCATCAAATACCACCGAAACAGTTCAGTGGATGGATAGACAAAAGCTAACTGGTAAGAGGGATAAATTGGTTATATATAAAATACCTGCCGATCACATGCAGGAGCTATATGCTACACATATAAAAAATAGAAGAGAAAGTAAGTTTTCGCCATTTAAAACAATATCTGTTATAATACATAATGGAAAAGCTTACCCTGTCGCATTTTGTCTAGGATTTTTGTGGGGATCACAGACAGTCAATTATAACGAATACCCATCAACAAGAATATAATAGGAAAATAAACATGGCAAGATACGGAGAAAACGGAGCATTCTATACAACGGATGATCTTATTAGAATGGCAAAGTTAGAGAGTTTTGGACAATATAGCCCGATGCTTGAGCGGGTTTTCATAAAACTTAAGAATTATGAAAAAGAAAACAGCCAACTTAAAACACTAGTTTCGCAGTTGAAGGAAGAATTAGAGATAAGAGCAGAAGGACAGGTTGTTGATAAACTTTTGTAAGTGGATATAATAAATCACATGAGCGTAAGCATAATAGAATTCTTAAAAGAAATAAAAAAAGTCACACATAATAGAGGATGTTACCTTTATGGTGAGTCTGTCAGGGATATAATTAATAGGCAAAAACCAAAAATATTTAATATATTCGTTAAGGCAACCCCCTGTGACGATATTGAATCACTAAAAAATAGCTTGCCAGTATACAAGAATATTAAGTATACTATAGATTCTACTTTTATTATTCCAGATATATTCACAGTTAATATGTTATATCTTGATGTTGACGATATAATTGATGGGAATATTAACATATTGTCACAACAAAACGGTCTAAGAGATTTTAATAAGTCAAGTATAAAATTTACTAAGGAAGCGTCAGAAAATATAAAGGCAGAGTATCTCCTTGATGCTATAAAGCTATCTGTTATAACCGGATTCCACCTTGATCCCAAAACAATTACTCTAATATTCAATAATAGAGAAAAAGTAACACAATTAGATAAAAGAGAAATATATAGGTTTTTAGTTGATTCTGTAAAGTTAAGAGGAACAAGAAAAGTTATATCTTTTTTGAATACCCTTGGAATAGCTAACTGTTTATTTGGATTTAAGTTGACAGAAACATCTATCGTTAATCACTTTAATTCACTAGATGTTTTCGAATTTTTTGCGGTAATATTATCAGAGGTTAAATATGAAGACCTTAAATCCATTTTAGTTGAGAAATGCGGATTTGTTGAAAGAGACACTGATCATGTTTTAAAGCTATCTAAAGCCATGAACGAAATAGTGGACGAGACTGATGTATCTGCGAGGAAGTTTTTGTCAACTATTGAGAAGAAGAGAATTCCAAATGCTGTGAGATTACTTAAAAACTTGGGGTATAAGAACTTAGCAAAGATAATAAAAAAGGAAAAAGCCGCGCCCGTTATCTCATCTGACTTTTGCATTGATGAGAGAATCATAAGGGCAGCTTTTGGTATTGATAATCCGGAAGTAGTTGGTAAGCTGTTGGAGATGGCACATCAGAAGATAATAGATGAGCCTGCGTTCAACAACCAAACTAAGATATTAACTTATCTTAACTACGAAAGGAAGAAGTATGTCTAAAAAACAAAATAAACCAGAAGCCATGGCTTCCATGGCTATTGGAACAAGGGTCAAACATAATACAGATAGTCGGCTGGATGAGGGCGTTGTAGTATGGAGACATTTATGCGCGACTGCTATTGGACTAAAGGGTGTCGCTGGTAAAGAATGGTCGGTTCATTGGTCGTGTGGTGAACGTGGTATATATAACACCAAAGAGATTACTAAGATAAATCCAAAGAATATGAAGTTAATCGTAATAAAAGAAATTGAAGATGAAAATGGGGAAGATAATGAAGAAAAGTAAGCCAGTAAAGAAAACAAAAAAGAATAAGGATAAAAAGGTTAATATTGAAGATGATGATAGTATTGGCAAGAAAATAGATGCGTTGAATACTGAAACTATAGAAGTTATCCCAGACGCAACTGGTGAGGTAATAGAGGATGATGAAGTAACTGTATATCGTGACATAATGACGATGACAGACGATGAAAGATTTTCTTCAGATGACCATACAGGATTGTCAACCATAAGATTATCTCCGCCGCCGCCGCCAGCTTGGTACGATGATCCGAAAAGATTGAAGTTTAAAGCTGGTCAATTAGTAGTTATGCGGTGCTTAAAAGACCCAATAATAAACTATGTTAGTGGTCCAGCAAAACGAGAGAATTATTATACTATAATTCCGGATAGGTCGCTGAACAACTTGACCGTACATGAAGATGATATAAAGCTCGCACCCAAGGATGCGAAGTGGACAAAGTATTGGGACACGATACCAGTCATTAAGGCACCGTCGTGGAACAATAAAGAAACAAATAAAGATGTCAAGAAGATAACTACCAGACGAAAAAAGAAGTAATCCAACTGTGTGAGACACTAGAAGGTTCCCGTAGAACCCACCCTTGATTTGGGTGGGTTCTTTGTTACACTTTATCTAACGAGGAACATATGGCAAAACATTCAACTCTCAAGCTTATCATGGGTCACTGTGGGGCTTACCAAAGGAAGCGTGATGGGACTTTGGAGGAAGTTCCTAGTGTGTATGATGTTTCTAATGGTCGTGGAAAGTTTGAGGGTAATCGTTTTACTACTGCTCGTTTTTGGAAAAACATTTCCACTCGTTATTGGCAGTTCGATGACTTCAAGTTTGAGGGCGCTGCCGCTGCTTCATTTCTTGGAAACGCTCATCGTTTTAAGATTTGGTTTAACCCGCTAGAATCTTATAAGCTTTTGATGCGAGCCGCTTTGGATCTTCATGCCGACAAGGATTCTGAGAAGGGCGGAATGCGCGGTAAGCGTGGAAAGAAACCGTCTGCTAAAGACGCAACTCTTCCCACCGAAGAGGACATTGCTAAGGAGGCACAAAAGGCTGAGAAAGAATGGGAATCCGTTATTAATAACACCCACCCCAAGTGTCAGAGACTTCAAGCCGAATATGGCTGGAGTCCAAATCTTTATAAGGAACTTGTTGAGTCTGCTAAAAATGGAGAGTGGACTGATCGTGGTTGGGAGCTATGGTGCGTTGCTCTTGTCAGTTCTTCGTTCCTGTTCACCAATGTCACTGCCATCATGATCCACGAAGAGCAGCACATTATTCTTAATCACTTGAACCGTAACGGGAAGCGTGACCCTTACCAGATGAATCTGGCACAGGACTATGCTATCAATCAGGAACTTGATTGGTCTGATGAAGTCAAGAAAGTTCTGATTACTTGTGATAACGAGACTTTCTTTCATAGGTTTGTTATCTCCTATGTTAAGTACCTTCTCATTACTGAGAACGACCTTCGTCCCGAAATTGAAGACAAGTTTGGACTGAAGTTGGTTATGGTCCCTGGCGGAGACGAGCGTGCCAATCTTCAGGCTTTTATAGACAAGGCACTTCCGCAGGTTGACAAAATCTTCGAGAAGTACATGCTCCAGGGTGATAACTGGAATCAGACTGATAAGACTGCTGGCAAGTCCTCAGATTTCTACTATCGGGTCCTCATGGAGACTATGATCTTCCAGGGTGGCAACGGGCAGGGTCAGGGAAATGGTAATGGAAAGGGTAATGGTGGTGTTCGTGGCTACGATGGTCACGGTACTTGGGACGAAATTGCCGAGGAAGAGGACGATGGGGATGGCGAAGGCGAAGGCGAGGATGGTGATAAGGAAGGAAATGGCAAGGGAAAGGGTAAGGGTAAGGGAAAGGATGGTGAGGAAGAGGGAGAGGGAGAGGACTCTGACTTCAATAAGATCAAGGGCAAGGCGCAGGGCGGAAAGATCGACCAGATCCGCAAGGCACCCAAGGGCAATAAGGCTAAGGGTTGCGGCAACACCAATAGTGACAGTGACGAGAAGACCGAAGGCGACAATGATAGTGTCCAGGCTGGAAGTCGCGTCAAGGATCGCGGCAAGGGTGAAGGGGCGGGTGCCGAGCATTCTGGCTTCGATGTAACTACTGCCTGCTCGCGCCAGGAAATCAAGTCATCTGTCAGAGATGCTCTTGAGCGTGCTGGACTGAACCCCGATGATCCCGAAGAACTGGAACGCGCTCTTGGGCGTATTCCAGGCATGGGAAACCTTGGAACTGTCATCAGTGAATTCTTCAAGGTTCCGACCAAGAACTGGCAGCAGATTCTTGCCAACTACTTGGCAACCTCAATCAACGCCAAGGAAAAGGACTACACCATGTCCCGTGAGAATCGTCGCATTCCTGGGGTATTCCCCGGTCAGCGGCGGGAGCGTGGTCTGGATGTTGTCATTGCAGTTGACACCAGTGGTTCTATCAACTACAACGACTACAACGACTTCGTTGGGCAGATCGAAAAGATCGTCAAGGATTGTGACTTGACCAAGGTCCGTCTCATCCAGTGTCACCACACGATTTCCTTCGATAAGGAAGTCATCTTGAGCCGCATCAAGAGAATTCCCATCTGTGAGACTGGCGGAACGACCATGCGTGTCGTTTACGAGAAGTTGAAGAAAGAGGGCAACCGCAAGTTGCTCATCCTCTTCACGGATGGTTGCATTGATGACTTCCTCCAGAAAGACTTCCCTGGGTTCAAGAGCATCATGTTCTTGAGTCGAGGCAATGGATGCTACGCTAAGCCACTGATCGACCGTGGCTTCAGAGTCATCAGTCAGGATCAGGAGTGACACTATGATTGACAAGACTTATGTCAAGGACTTGGAGAAACTTGTTGAAAAACAAGAGAAGATGATACAAAAGCTGGAAAAAGAAAAAATGAAGACAGAAGTTGCTGCTGCTGTTTTTGCTGAGTATTTTATTGAAGAGAATAACACAATTCCTGGCGGATTGACTGGCGACATGCGAGGGTTGCTTAGGCTCTTTAAATACTATCCGTTAGATAAAGAACACTCATGTAATTATGTTGCCGATGTCCATGCTAGTGAATATAAGGTACTTGAAAAGGCTATCCGAAAGATGTTTAATGTCAATCTCAAGGATCTTTATTCCATGGGTCTTCATATTGATATCATTCCCTAATAACCAGTGTCACACACTCACTCCTAGCATCATTTTTGCCTCTTTCATTCACATAAACCCCCGTTAGAATAAAGCCCATAAGGAACCAATATCATGGCTCAACAGGAAATGTCCCGTAAACAGATTATCGACTGCATCCACTTCGCAGTCAATCATTCCACCGATAAGATCAAGCTTCCGGTGGCTATTTGGGGACTTCACGGTGTCGGCAAGACCCAGACCGTAGAAGAGGTTGCCAAGCAGATGGGGTATAACCTCGTCGTTCTCCACCTTGCCACCCAGGACGTTGCCGACTTGATCGGTATTCCTCGTGACTTGGAAGTGAAGGACGGCAACGGGAATGTTGTGGACAAGGTTACTATCTGGTCCTGCCCCGATTGGCTACACACTGCTCGCAAGTTGTGGAATGAGAAAAAGATTCCTACGATCTTCTTCCTTGACGAGATGAACCGTGGAAACCGTATGGTACTGGCAGCCATGTTGCCGTTCCTTATCAACGGTGTACTGCACACCCACGGCATTGGTCCGAAGGATGCGGTCATGGCGGCTATGAACCCGCCCACTGAGGACTATGAGGTTAATGATCTGATTGACAAGGCTCTTCTCAATCGTATGGGACATGTCATCATGCGCCCAACTCATGCGGAGTATGTTGAATACCTCAAGAGTACTGGCATGGATAAGATTACCCTGTCGGTATTGAAGGAAGACCCTGCGTGGACCAAAATCCCAGAGTTTGACCTTCCATTCACTATCACTCCTTCTCGTCGTTCTATCGACTATGTTATGAAGGTCATTGGTAAGATGGGACGTGGCTGGGTCAAGGAACATGCGTCCCATGTCATTGAATGCTATCTTGGGCAGAATTTCCGCGATGCGTGGATGGAACACTTTTCTCGACAGGGACAGTCAATTACCCTTGATATGCTTGTTGACTATGACAACAACAAAGAGGAAATTACCTCTATTCTTAAGACCGAAATTGATGGTGAGAAGACCATTAGGCTCGACCTGCTTCAAAAGGCAGTTTCGCTAATCAAACAGTTTATTGAGGATAAGAAAGAAAATATCACGCTGAACGATGTTAATTGGATGATGAAGTTTTTCGATAATCCGATTATTGACGATGAATACGCCGCAAGTGTCTTTGAGGCTAACAAGCATATCAAGGAAAAGATGCTCTCCGATGTCAAGTTTAATGTCGCGGTTGGTAACTTCCTTCGGGAAAAAAAGATTTGGAACGATGATGGTGCGCCCGTCTGGTGAATGACACACCAAAAATGAAAACATGCTGACCCAATTGAATAACAAATAACATACGATACAATAAACTGAAGGAAATAAAACATGACCGACGCCTTAGCCCATGCCATTCGAACCGCAAGTGATGTTTTGGGGGTTAACAACCTTAAAACCGCAGTAATGGGCGGAACTTTAATTGACATAGAGGAAAATTCGGGATATACTTCTAAGGCTGGACAGATGTCAGCGTTGAGGCGACCTGAACAAGTTGTTGATTCTCCCAATGCTGCCCTTATGCTGTATCCCGCAATCGAACAGGCTGAGAGGGATAATGGTGGAAGTGATGATATGCGAGTCATGGGTTCTATGTGGGTAAATGGATTTATTCCCCATTCCCGTGGTCTGCCCGAGCCAGATAATGCTACGCGGGCGGCTGCGGCAACGATGTTCAAGTTCGGAATTGTCACCGTTGATCAGTTGTTTAAGTCCAGGGCTGACGATGTTTTGGCTACCTTCTGTACCTTTTTCAAGTGGTACGGTGGAAATGATGAGGATCGTATTCTGCCTAAAGAAATGGCAAATGATTCGTGTATCGGAAAAAATGTAAAGCGTGGCATGGTATGTTCTAAGTGGGCTATCAAGCCCCTTCCGGTGCGATATGTTGTAAAAATTCGTGGAGATGGGACTAGTCGAGATTTAGTTTACTTTGTTGGGGGATCTGAGGAATTACTGGCAGATAATATGGATTCCCTGGCAGAGAATATTGGAGCCATGTTTAAGACTGCTAAAAATCTCAGGAGTTCGGCTGAGAAAAGTGGCAACATCCCCAACGATGTCAAGTACTGCGATGAGTTGATGAACCCACAGAAGGTGTGGTATGAGTACGATGAGGACGATTTCAGCGACTCGCTCAAGTCCCACGATCTGACGAAGGCTCGTTTGCTCATGAAGAAAATCAACCGTACTATTCAGGGTGTAATATACATTCGTAATTACTTCCAATATGCCAAGAGGTTTCTTAAGATCAAGAAAGTCGCTAATTTCAACTTGAAGGTGTGTAGCACCCCAACCGAAGTTGACATTGACACCCTCATTAACAGATATGAAGATATCTACCAGTATGTTAGGAATATCTGCCGTGTATATCCGGAGATTGGCGAGGGGAAGCTGGAAGAGAAATAAGTTATAGATTAATATGTGGTGATATAATACGGGAGCTTATGGCTCCCGTATTATTTTTTATAAATAGAGGTATATATGACTGAATCGTGGACTAATGCTCCTTGGGTGGAGACATACGAAAATTATGATTATGTGGACGAGCCTATTAATTTGGCAGATCTGGCTTGGTTTGATGTCAAGATATCTTTAGCCGAATCCGATATTGAGAAAAAAGAACACATTGAAGCTATGCGACAACAGGTTAAATTAGGCATATTGCAAAATAACGGGCTACCCGTGGGAATGAATGTCCCCAAGTCAACGGTTAGTGCATTCAATAACCAAGGAAAGCTGTCTCCTTTATTTAAGATGCCAACAGCCACTAATAAACACTTTAATCCCATTGGTGTCGCCCCACAACCAGTTACACAGGATATCTTTCAAAAAGCTCATAAAAAGATGAGCATGCTTGATGAATTAACAAGAGACAGGAGAAAAGTATGAATGAATCGTCGTTTAAGTGTCCACATTGTGGGAAGCAGACATTTGGTGTTATACCGACAAGAACCAATGAAGGCGTTATTTGTCCACACTGCATGCGTAATGGGCTATCGGTTGTAATGATAGAAAAGAAAACCCATTCTATTCGCCATATGGGTGATGGTATATATATTAAAAAGAACTTGTCCGAATCTAATATTATCGTTTGATTAATTGAATATCTTGTCATATAATACCTTTAAGGAGGTATTATGAGGCGGGTCATATTCTTATTCGGTCATAGACAGCAGCATGGAAAAAATACCGCTTCTTCTATACTAGAAAATCACTTGAGTAAAAAAGGCATAGACTATATTTCTACATATTTTGCCAAGAAACTTAAGAAGACATGTGCTGAAAAATATGGACTTGATTTTTCTAAGATGGAGGATAACGACTATAAATCATCATGTCCACCATGGCTCAAGGAAAAAATAATATATTGGGATGTTGCTAACAACAGAGAGGTTCCATATTGGGTGTATATGAGTCCCGGTCAACTGACCATTGAGCAGAGAACCAAGAAAAGAACCGTAAGAGATGTTCTTTTGGAAGAAGGTCAGACATCAAGGGAAATATGGTACGATACTTGGGCAAGTGGAGTATATGACGAAATACAAAAATCCGGTAAGAGTGTTGGTATTGTTTCTGATTTTAGGTATCCCAACGAATACAGTTATGCTATAGATAATAAGTTACCGTATCAAGTTGTAAAAATATTAGTCCATAGACCAGATGGAATATTTAAAGAAGATGGCGCTGATAATCTACTTCCAGATATTGACGAAAAATACTGGGATCATGTTATAATGAATAACGAATCACCACAATGGATGGAAAATATGACACAACATGTACTTACAATAGCGAGGAAGTATGGCGTATAATATAGTTAAAATCAACAAAGCTAGGTGTAGAAGGTGTAGTGAAATTCTAATTTCAAACTGCGAGAATAAAGAAGAAAGTTGTGGGTGTGGTTTCCTTAAAATTGGGGGAGGTCATTCGTGGATAAAAAGAAATGGCAAATCTGGCGTAGACTATGACGAGTTATCTGTATTAAATTTTCAGGGAGTTCCCGATAATATTGCAGATTCAGCCGATCAACAAGAACAAGAGAAAGATATTTAATGAAAACATATATTCCAAAGCTACGTGGAAAAAATTACGAAGAATCTACAGAAGAAAAACAAGAAACCACAGACTCAGCCAATGAGGTACAATTTACTCTACCATACAACCTAATTATGCTTAATGGTGAGATTACAGATAAGACAGGTAAAGAGATTTCGGAATTACTTCTAGCTTTTGATTATAAGAACGCATTAACGGGAGTGAATCAGCCGATACATTTGATGATAAATTCTGGTGGCGGGTCAGTTACAGCAGCGTGGCAGATATGCGATATAATGGACTGCATAGCAACCCCCGTATTTACTATAGGAGTAGGTACAGTAGCAAGTGCCGCCTTGGCGATATTCATAAACGGTCAGAGAGGACATAGAATTTTATCTGATAAGACAAGTGTCATGTCTCACCAGTATACTTGGGGCGTTGAAGGTAAATATAAAGATCTTATACATACTCAACAGGAATTCGGGAACATTTATGAGAGGCTTGAAAAGCACTATACCAGAAACACGAAGTTATCCAAGGAATTTGTTAGAAAGAAGCTATTAAGCGATGACTGTTGGTTGACGGCTGAGCAGGCAAAAAGTCTTAAGCTGACAGATCATGTTATTGATTTTAGAAAGTTTTCTCCATTCGTTATAGCCGCGCCGCCGAAGAAAAAAGTAAGTAAAAATAAAGTAAAAAAAGGAAGTAAAAATGACTGAAGAAGGATTAACATTATTCAAAGAATCTATCAATAAACTTATAGATCAATCGTCAAGCAATGCGTTTGCGGTTGCTGATGAACTTAATAAAATATCTTTGGTAACTCCAGCCGAAGTAGCCATTCTTAAGAAAGCTCAATCTTTTCTTCTTTCTACATATACCGATGTACCAGTGTTTAGATCGTTTATGGAGAAGTATGTTGGAGTCTTGACAAATGCAAGATTTCCAACTCCGGATTCTAAGTTTTGGCAATGTAAAAAAGAGGCTGAAGTACAGTTCAATGAATTGCTCAAAGCCATGCTTAGATATAAGTCACTTAATATTGACATCGAAGAATGTGTATATAAAATAAATGACTTGAATAAAAAGAAAGAATTGGATAATGTGGAACATCCTACCCTTGTCCAGTGTGATATATCTCGGCTTGAGTTAAAGTTAGCAGAAATTAAACTTCACATTAAATCGGTGGAAAAAGAAATTAAATATCGTATTGTAGAGATAGGAGATTGGAACGAGATAGCATCTGAGTGGGAGGGAGAGCTTAAGCATAGTTCTAGTGTCTACAGCCAACACGAATTAGAATCCATGATGAAGTATTTGACCCACGAAATTTCACATGCGATTGATAAGAAAGACGAAAAGAGTTCTAAGATATTATCGTCACAGCTTGACACTCTCAAGTCTTTTATACAAAGAAAAATGAGTAAGATGCTTTCGAAAAGCAACTCAGAAACTAAATAACGCCACCATTGACGTTCATAAGAGTCCAATCAACACTTCCAACAAAAGGCAGCTCGGTTTTTATCTTAAACCCAGTTGTCTTTTTGTCGGTCCACCAAACGTTAATGTTTGCTGAGCAGCTAAGATTTATTGAGTAATCTGGAGTCTCTGTAGCATTATTGAAAATTACCTCATATTCGGTAAAGTCTCTATTGAAACTTACCGTGCCATGAAGTCTTGGCACCTTTGACTTTGGATCAATATTGAATAATACAGCATCCAATGTTGAGGTTGTTAGGTATTCTGCTCCGCCACTGCCGTTATCTATTTCAATTCCAAATGTTCTTTCGTAGTGGTTTGGATGATAGTCAACAACACGGAATTGAACTTTTATTAAATGTGAGCGGTCTTCAAATGGAAGCTTTTCCACTACAGGGCTGACGCAATGTAAATCGTTGTTAACACATTCCACTTTCTGACACCCACAATCAGCCTTGCAGTCTGTGTTGCTTTTTGGTTGTCCCGTCGTGTCAAACCTTCCGGTGTTAGTAAACCCAGGAAGAGTTCCGAAGTAATTCAAAGACACTGGGAACGATACCTTTCCACCATTGTTTTGAATTACTGCTGTTCTTGTCAATTCTACCCCTGTCGAAGCGTCATATAGTCTAAAAAGTACTGGTTCAGTGATGTTATATCCAGCAAAAGCAATCTTGGACATTATTATAGCTGCTTTATATTCTTCTTCAAATGGAGGAATAACTAGCTCAAGTGTTTGTATATCCCACCACCTTGGCTCTCCAGTCTGGGGATCAAGTGTTTTTTCGAAATTGGATAATGAAACAAGGGTAGCACAATATGGTAGACTATTAAACTCAGCTAAGAACTTGTCTAATGACCATGTTCTGTTTGGACCTGAAGGATCCGATTCTCTTGGAAGATTAGCACATTTACTATGGTCTAGTGAAGACTTTCCCATCCACCACAACGATCCATTAGTTAGATACTTTCTCCAGTTTTGACATGAGTTGATTATTTCTTTAAGTGAATACTCTCTCGACACTGTTTGGTCTTTAAAGTATATACCAACACCATCAGAGTTTCTTTTGGAGTATATTCCCTTGACCCTTGCATATAGCTCCTGAAGTGATATTGATTCTTTATTTAATATATCGGTTATCCACTCGTCTTTAAATATCATATTACCATCTGAGTCGGTGAATATGCCAACGTCAACATCAGAAATGTCACCAGAAGTGGTGGCAGAAGCATCTCCCTTGAACACAAGACCATCTATTTGAAATGCTTTTTGATTTATAGTCATAACTTATGCTTCCTCGAATTTATCGTATGTTTTTCTTTCGTTCTCCTGCCCATCTATCTGATCGACTGGGACATCTGTAATAAGAGTCAACTTCCAGTCAACGTTGCCTCGCCAGCCTACTATTTCAGTATTTATTACAAAAGAAGATCCTGTCTTGTCGCTCCACCATACTTTAATATTATCATTAGCCGTTAAAGATAAACTATAGTTAGAGTTATCAGTAATATATGATGGTATTTCATCGAATGTTGCGGTCATCTTTGTGGTTGATCCGTCGAAAGTTACAGTTCCTGCTCTTTCAACATTCACCTGTTTAGCCACATCGAATATTATAGCTCCTATATTAGTATTGCTAAGTGTGCTGTTACCATTGGAGTAGAATGGTGATATTGTGCGGTTCTTATAGTTTGCGTTTAGCATATCTTCTGGTGATATAACAGTTCGATTCCACTTAAAAGTAGGACCGTTTGTCATGAATCCCCATGGTCCTTTATTGACCTGAAGTTCTCCATTTTTACTAATTGAATATCCGCCGCAAATTATGGCTTTATCAGGATCACCAAAAGCTTTCTGACCAAAGTTATAAGCAGTAAGATCAAAATAATCTTTATTTGGTCCAACTGGTGTGTTGATCATCGGAACATTTCCACCAAGTCCAACATTATCTTGGAATCTTCTCCACGATGTTCCTTGCCACTCCTGATTAGACACTTCTTCTCTAGTAATCAGACAGTTAGACCCAGGAGACTCTACATTATATTTATTGAAATATTTCTCTACATTTGTCTTATCTTGGATTTCTTCGTCTTTTCTATACTCTTGAATGAAGCTCGTTACCCATTCAGTGTAACCGACTGTTGGGTCAATGTCTTCTGTTGTTACATATGTCAAAGGATTTCCAGATATGTCTATGGTATAGACACATGTTGCCCACATTGACTCTGGAACGAATACAGTTGAAGGAGCTTTGCAGAAGCTTACATTATCAGAATTTGATGTATTATTAAGAGCCGTTTGGACGAGTGGGGTGTCAATGTAGTCATCCATGTTAAAATGGAATTCGTCATATTTAACAATGGCAGGGACATTCTCATATACATCGTTGGTAAGATCTTCGACATTAATAGACGCTACAATAACTGAATATGAGATGATCCTTCTTGATATATCCACTCGCAAATCAGATGCTTTGTAGTTAAACCATATTCTTCCACCCTGGAATGTTGACCACAATGATGTTCCCCACTTGGTATCACATCCAGCAGCTAACCAAGCATTAAAGTTGGATCTGCCGAATGGACCGTTTCCCCAAGATTCTAGATTTCTTGTTACCCATTCATCATGAATATGCTCAACCCACGGGGAAAGATTCGTTTCGTCTTCTCCAAGGCAGACATCGCAGTCAATACACTCGTTATCCTTTTCTGTAACAATAGTATATTCTTGAACATGATCTAAACTTCCACTTATATCCAATGTCCATGGTAGCGTATATATGGTTGGATCTTTAACAATTGCAGTTTGTTGATCCATATAGTCGCTGGTATATGCATTCTTTGCAACATACTCAAATATCTTGACATATGCAGAGAATATATCTTGGCTATTTTTAGTATTAATAAGTTCTAATACTGCTTCTCTATTTCTTGTTGCTTTATTATCTGCCAACGTTCCTGTTTCATTTAGATTTACTGCTTGTGGATAGTTGCTGAATGTGTCTTCGGCTATTCTTCTGTTTTCATTGGCTATTACAAGCTTGTTAAACTCTGCAATGTTACTATACGGAACCATGGCAATAGTGTAGTTATTGACATAGTAATTTTCAGTTATATCGCTCTTTTTCTTATTGTAAGTATCTCCAACAGCTACCCAATAATTTCCGGATATATCATACATATCCACCATAGCAGTTGGTCCGTGAGTTCCATTATCACCAAGTACACACCATGGGAAGAAATTTTTGATCGTGTCATATGGCTTATGTACTATAGTTGAATTCTCTACGCTAAAATCAAATGGCTGACCACTAATACTAAACGACCTTCCAATGTCAAATAACCCTATACCACTTGACTCAAGTCCAGCAACAACTGCTCTGGTAACAAAGGTTTCAGCAGAATCTACCTTTGTCTTGATTATTTCCGCGCCAGCACCATTGACCAAAGAACTACTGTGAATAAAGAAGTTGGTTGCACTGATATCATCCGTATCAGTATCATAAGGAACAGACCACATCCATACAGGAATGCTTCCTGAGACGTTAGCGACAAACATTCCAACCTGAGATGGGGTTTTATTATAGTTTGACTTTGTTATGTCACATAGATTCTTGAAAGCGTAACTGTAAGTCTCCGATGGAACTATAGCAGATTCTTTTTGCCAGTCATAGGAAGTTGTTGTCTTGTATTCTGGACCTCCCGATATCCACACCTGACTATGGTCGTGGAAGTTCTTGACATTCCAAAGATCTTCGTTCACTTCTCTAAATTTAGAGTCGTTTCCAAATAATGTAAATGCTCCGCTAATATCCGATATATCCATATTAGCAATATCGTCCGATGCCGATTCGTCATAAGTTATGTTGTAGTCAAATCTTACCGAGCCATCGGCTAAAATATGTCTGATTCTAAACACTTCTCGCCAGAAATAGTTTTCGTAATTTGATGCAGAGATAGATACATTTCTTCCAAGAGAATCTATAAAAGAGTCCCCAGAGATAGACACATTATCAGCAAATATACACTCTGCTAGATATATACTTCCTGACGGACCCCACATCCAAGAGTATGTGCCATATTGGGCATGGTTATCTGTATTGCCGCATATGAGTTCATTCCAAGGAAACAATGCCGCCCTGTCACGAACCGAGCTTCCAGAAATTCCATCAACCATCACATAATTTTCATCATTAAACCACTTGTTATGACTGTCGTATGCTCGTACAGGGAAAGCCGAAGTATTTTCGGAGTAGAACCACCCCGTAAACTTGTTATAATCCTCACCACCAACCTCAAATGTTCCTTTGTTAAAGGATATGTCAACTATTTCAGCAATAACTTCTGGCAACATATATGACTGAATAGAACCAGTCAATGCTGGTGTCATAAATTGACCGATCGATGTTGTTCCGGAGAATCCTGAGATATTGCATACGGGAATAACCATCCCATCCCAAAGAGTAGACGCTGTTATGTCTGATATTATAGTTGAGTATGGGTTATTCCACTGTTCAACAAAAGTATCTTTTCTTTCGCCATAGAAAGACTGAACCAAGCCATCCTTGGTTGGAGTTACGAAGAACGAGTAAATGTCTCCAGAAAGCGGAGTGCTGAATGTATGGAAGTCATTAGCCGAAACCAACGGAGTAAAGTTGTCGGGATGGAAGAGATTCTCTCCCTTGGTTGGGCGCGACCATAACCACATGCCGCCGGTGCATGGGTGTGAACGGTATCCAGAAGCCGTATTATATATTACATTTTCTCGGCTTGCTAATGTAAAGTCACCAGTTATTCCTGTTGTTCCCGTCACTTCACATACCACTTCATAATCTTCATCGTAAGTGCAAGCAGCCGATATGCTTGGTAATGTAAAGAAGGTAGGATCTGATATAACAGTAGTTCCATTAGTATATACACTAACGTCTAGCATGTCGCCAGAAATGGAGGTTGCGAATTGCTTAAAGTGACCTGGGTGATAAACTTCATCTTCCCAACTATCGAAGTAGAAGGCATTTGCACTTAGTGGGTCGATTTCGTATCCGTCACATCTAAACGGTTTCCATATTCCGTCTTCAACTATACCAAGTGGGTTTCCTGATATATCGAATTGTTGGCAGTTATCATACCAATCAGCACATTCTCCATATGTTGACCCACCAGATACCGTCCAGACATATCCTATAGAATTCCAAGTAATATCCAAAGAATCAGTAAATGATTCGGAGTACTTAGCGGATATCTTGCATATGTCTTTTGGATTTCCAATCTTATATAATGTATTATTATTGATGTCGGTTATCTCTGTAGCAAAATCTGTGTATCTTATAGATCCATCAAGTGAACAGAAAGTGTCCCTATGACATACTCCACCAAATATATTAGCAGTCGAACACCAGTCATCACAATCATCTAGGTGGCTCTTTATGTTAGCCAATTCTATAGAACCGTGTAGTCCTCCCCAGAATATTGCCCACTTTTCGTCACCTACACCACAATGGTGTGATACGTCTTCCGCCATATCCTGAACACGAGTCCATGCTATATTATTCCATTCATATGAGTATCTTATTATGGAATCGTTGTTTTGGTTCCAATAGGTTGGGTTAAAGTATCTATCATATAAGCTTTCTTTAACATTGCCAAGACCAACACATCCAGATATAACAGATGAAGTTTTTCCGCCAGTTGCTAAACCATGGGTTGCAGTACCGACATAACATGTCCCAACAGTTTTAATAGGATATCTCTTATTGTTATCAACATAAGAACACTTCGATGTCATGGAAGTATATGGTGATATTGTCGCGCTTGGATTTGCGTTTTGTTCTGAAACCATTTCTTGGTTTGATTTGAATTTCTGAACATCGGCATAAGAGAAATAAATGAAGTTAGAATCAAGCTTGTAGTCATCAATATCGTTAAACGATATATCACCGGCAGTAGTCCCATTGAAACATATTCCACTTACATTTTTAAGTATTGATAGCTTTGTTTCGGTGTTTGTCGGGTCTAAGAAATTATCTATAGCAGTGGTTGTCGTAAAACAACCTTCTAAACACTTATCTATTTTAGATATATTTTGCTTTCCAAAAGTATCTTCACCTTCTCCGCTGCTATTTTTGATAATTTCCACATAAGCTATTCCAGCTACAGAATGCTTAGAGACAATTGGATCAAGAGACAGAAGCGACCAAGTAAAATCATACCCATTTTCATTTGCAGTATAGAAGTTGGAGTTTAGTGATACCGTGGTTGGAGTCAATGAAGTAATACTTGGTTCGTTTGTCGAAGTTAAAGATCCGGCACTACATCCCCACGCCGTGATAGCAAATTCACTATTTCCGCCACCTATACCGAGTCCACGACCTATAGGAACATCATTTCTTAAGGTCCATGCTATTCCATTCCAAGTCTCACTGCTTCTTCTATCTCCCCATAGATAAAAATCAGAAGTGGGTTCTGTTGAGTTTGTTACGTTATAGTTGAATCCATTAGCAGCGAACCCATCAAGATAAGAACCCCCAACATAGTGGAAGGCTCTGTTTTCCACGAGGAATGTTGATAGGTAATTATTTTCACCAAACTCTTTTGCTAAATCGTTAATCCAAGTAAGATCTATACCTTCCCTTGTTACAATATCATTAATTCCTGTCGTCCAGTGAATAGGGTCTATAGTGTAAAGGACATCTGGTTTTTCTGCAATATCATTTACTATCGGATTAAATCTAAATTGTGGCATAAGCTCATGGACCACACCATCAACATCGCCATCGTTTTCGTTGCATTTTATTTGAAAATTAGTATTGTCGCACTTATCAATGAATACCTTGTTACACGAAGTCTGCTCATCGCATGAAAATTCTGTTGGCGAATTTACTCCAACTTCTGCTTCAGCAGTTCCAAGGTCACCAACAAAATGTGCAACTATAGTATTGCCGATAAATCCATTTAAGCCGTTCTTTACGTCCGAGTAATCTAATGTCTTTCCAGTCGCCCTGTCCTTTATTCTTATTCCGAAATCAACAAGCTTATTATCAGAATTTAGTTCCCATATGCTAGAAGCATAAGTCATTAAAAGATGTACGATTGCTCTTTTTCTGTCCTTAATCTTTTTTGTTCTGATGGAAAGTGACGCATCTTCATCGTATGCCCAAGGATTAAATGCCTTAGAGTGAATAACCTGATCGACAGATACCCATCCCCCGCTTAAATAATCATCGCTGACTAGAAATCCAGAATAGGCAGGAAAAAGATCCTTCTTATCGGTATCTTTATACTTTTGATATAGTTCGTCTTGATTTTTTCTTCTGGCTTGTTCGTCATTTACAACCTTATCAAAAGAAAGATATCCAACTGCCTTTGCCACGTTCGAACAGACAAATGTGTTAAAATACTTATAATCACCAAAACTTACCTGACGAAACTTAACATCAAATATAGGACCGTAATCAGATATTCTGGAGAAACTTGAGAGAATCTCAAGGTCACGCACCATATCTAATAGAGTTACCTCGTCGGATTGTGGGAAGGGACATCCGAGTAAATCATATTTTGTTAGTGTCTGATCCTTAAAGGTTAATACGCCTCTCTCAGTATCATAAATGTATTTTGATGGCGTGTTTCCACTGTCATCTTTTATGAAATTTTTATCTATATTATATAGTTCTTCTATATTGACAGATCCTATAACGCCGCTACCGCTGAATTGATTGGTGTTTTTTGTCCACTCATCTGTAACATTCAAACAGGATGTTGCTGTTATTGCTTGGGAGTATACTATGCCGTTATCTTCAACGACGCTTTCATTATCTCCGTTTATTATATGTGTGTCTTCAGAGAAGAAGAAATTAATCATTAAACATTACTCTCATAATTAAATATATCGGGATACGATGTTGGAATAGGACATTCGATTCCCGGCGTTTCATTTGGAAGATCAAGAGAATCTATGGCTTGCTTAGGGTTAAACGAATTTCCCAGTGTCCAGTTAATAATATATCCATCTTCACTTGGAATGTCAGACAAAATGACATAGAAATGATCGTCAGATACATCGAACAATCCCTGTACGAATAATTGTGATGAACTGGTTGGTATGGTTAATGTCACTAATGGAGTAGAAGGATCTTCAAGAATAGGGTGATCAACTCTATATACTCTTTCTACTTGATCACACTCGACCTTTCCTTGAATGTTATTGTAAATAGGCACAACATTGACTTCTTCCCAATTTTTATCGACGGGGCTTCCAGATATCCCCACATCTGTTGTAAATACAGACCCGTATGTAAGAAGCTCTCTCATGACATAATTAAATTGATACCAAGTTATGACATCGTTTCCGCGAATGTTGTTGCGGGTGTCAGAAACTTTATGTCCGAGAACTCCGGTCGAAACAACTTTTGTACATACATTCTTGAAATCGTAAAATTCGTTTATATCTATACCTTCCAAGTTGTAAGATTCGGTTGTATTATTATATGGAAGACACAGCCCACCAACAAAGACACGATCAATATGCAAGTATCCAGTATTGAGGGTTCTGAATATTCTTATCTTGACGCTCTTGGTGTCTCTTGCTGCCCTGAACGGAACAAATACAGTTGTCATGTTGACATCGTAACTCTCGTTAGAATAGTATGGGTGGTTTACCCACTCTCCAACATTACGGAATACCTGAACATCTTCATACCCACCAAGCACCTGAATGGCTATCGTTTCACAAACAGTATTATCAGTATCCCACCCAACTTCTTCAGTTGACCCCGCTGCCTTGATGGCAAATACTAGGTTTTGATCACGGAGAGTTTCGGGAATCCATATTTCACGTTCAATCCACTTTGGTCTATCGACAGTTTCAGCCGACTGCCCCTTATATACAACTCTTGAGTTGGTTCTGTCCCATGTTATTTCATCATCGTTGGCAATCTGGAGGTCGTTAAGTGCTTTCCAAGTGTTAGCCTTCTTATATGTATCCGCAAGTCCACCATTATAGAGAACTCTTCTTCCCTCACCATCGTAGTCCCACAGATTTCCATAAACACCCGAAAGTAATGCTTTGTTACCATTTAGGAAGTTAAGTATATACTTAATATTCCCGTCCATTTCCAATAATGGTTTATTGATATTTGTATCATTAACAAACTGGGTCGTATTAACCAGATGTATGTCTTTTGTATAGTTAGGCATCGCAGTTTGTTCCTTTTTAAATCTCTTCCCACCAGTTTATGCCGGTTTTTATGAACATATAGTCAATAACACAAGCGATTGGGTAACTTGTTCCGATTTTAACCCTATCTGTTCCCTTCTCTATCCAGTAGTTATTTATATTAGTGTTAGATGATAGTATGACGGTGTAATCTTCAAGATCCATGGGGGTTGTAATTCCGTCTTGGACAAAATTAGGTTGAATAATCATCTCATTATTATACCACCCAACAAGATTTGAATCGGTGTTTTGTGATATGTCAAGAGAATCTTTGCCACTAATGAGCGGAAGACTAGCAGTGGTCAAAACTCTCTTACCTGAGTATATTGACCCCGGATTGGATATTCCGGTCATGGCTGCCATATTTTTATGAATTGCTATCCATGACAGTTCTTCTCCCATTGTAAAGCTGCCATTAATAACGAATCTGAAAGTTTTCTTATCTACCCAATATAAATTAACATTGTTGTTGGGGGTAAAAAATACAAAATACTCATTGGATGGGAAGGGCGTCTTAAATTTTACTATTTGTGATGATTGGGTGGAGCAGAAATTTATGACACCTGACTTGAAAAGTCTCTCGTTTATGTCTTTAACCATCGCCCAATCTAATACAGTCTCCAACCCGGCGAAGGCACCATTTAAGGAAAACTTGTTGAAGTCTTCGCGAACATACCAGCAGTTGGTATTAACTCCAGCAGTTGCAACTATTCCGCCATTTATCTTAATACTATCGACTATTTGATTTGACATTTTTCTCTCCGTTAAATGGATGTAATACCATCTGATGACTTGTGGTTGTTGTTCGATTCAATCTTGTATGGGTATTTACTGGTAATATTGTTAATTTCCATGTATGCTGGTTTTATCTTTCTTACTTCGGTACGGATAAATTCATTTATAGCATCTGTATCGGAAACTCCCTGTCGAGAATCATCCCACTCGATATTAAACTTGTTGCTCTTATACATCTGAGTAATACCAAAAGGAGTCTGTTTAGTTATTTCTACAAGTGAACGAGTTCCGTCTTCCTCTTCAGTATAAACAAATGACTCTCCGCTACTATATATCTTCTGCGTAACATGTCTCTTTTGTCCAATGATTTGGACAGAATCCATGAGCCATACCGAGTAAAATCCATCAAAGGTGTTATCTAACCTTGGAGATGGAATAATGTTCATGTCTGAATAATACATGGCTATTCTTTGACCGTTCCACTGTGAGAGTCTTACCCATATTGTTAAAGTATCATTATCGAAATTAAATGGGTCAGCACTCCATTCTAATTCCGACTCAGTGCCGTCTAATGTGAATGCGAATGTTTTGTTGTTTATATCAATCTTAGAAAAATCAAATATTGATCTTCTTACTTCTTTATTATATGTATTTGAGATATTATATCCCGTTCCCTGGAGAACGATTGGAAAAAGAATAGTTTCATCTGGGTTATAGTTTAAATTATTTATGAGAATATTTCTTTTAAATGCAAAGTTTGAATACTTAGTTGTACTTATATTGGATGACTCTGATTCCAATTCTGCCCATGCTATGTTAGAGTGAATTCTATATATTGCTTCTGCGTACTTCTCGGCTTCTAGTGGTGAGATATAGTCTCTAACTTCCCAATATGTCAGCGAGCCACTAAATTCTCCGAGTGTATTATATGTGACTACATATGAATCTGATGTGTCATGTGTATATGACATGCCGTTTATTAACTCTGTACCATTGACATGTATAGAATATTGAAGAGTGTACTTCTTGGCACATCCAAAATCTAATTTACGGAAACAATTAACAGTTATAACATTTATTGTTTTGGTACTTAGTGGGTTGGTTGAAAGTTCAAAGGTAATTTGTTGTTGATTTTCGTCGTTTATTATTATATTCCACTTCTTAGAATAGAAATTATACTGTGATATCACAGCTACTTTTTCGGTATTTCCATTACAATTAATTCTGAATATCTCCTTAAAAGAATCAATATAACTTGTATCGTCAATTTCACATCCCGCCGGAAATATAAGAGATTTAGCAGAATCGTAATTACTTTGAAGTTTTAGATGCTGGTGAAGTTGATTTAATTCATTAAAATAACATGGAGAACCAGAAGATCCACTGGAGTCTACTCCGGAGGTTCCTGAAGTTTCTATTCCCGTTGGTGATGGTGTTGTGACTGCAACGCTACTTGAATCGACCATGAACGCCCAACTTGTTGAGAACTGGTCTAGGTCCGGATCGTTAAGGTTATAAGATATCTTTGAGAGTCCGTGGGAGAATCTTTTTTGTGTTGGTGGACCTATGTTGATGGATTCAAAATAACTATCCAATTCCACTATCTCTCTTGTGTAGTTAAATTTTAGGTCGTTGACGAGTGTCGGATCGAAAGACAAATATGTTTCTGTGTTACATTTATTCACTATCGTATGAACAGTCGTATTATTTACCTTTGGTATATCGCATTCTTGGGCGTTAATATTGTTTTTGTTTATATCACCCTCCCATAAATATATCATTTTAGATATATTGTTAAGAACTCGGCAGTCTTCGGGGATATACCCTATTAAAGTAAACAGGTCATCTTGTTGAGTAGATGTATTAATGTAAAATCTGTCTTTTATGAGTATATTTTGTTGATCTGGAATGGTTACTGTTTTTATGTTATCAATTCCACTTTCAATGTAATTAAAGAAATTATCATTAATGAAATCCAAGTTTAGATTCATGACATAAGACGCCCAATAGTAATTTTTATATCCATATTTCTCTATTACATCGTCACTGGTGTCTGATAGGAACTTATTGTAAAATAAGTAAAAATTGTTACTTGATTTTTGTGATCCGAATATATTACTCATGAAATTGGCTCCTATCAGGGAGTCATAATTCAAAGTATTGTCAGGATATTCGTTTATTGCAGATGGCGGGGATGATGTAATGCCAACAATGCTAGAGTCTGTTCCCGATATTGCTTGACTATAACATACTGAGAAATTAGCCAAAACATTATCAGGAGCGGCTGTTATATTTTCTAGAACATTGGTTATGTCAATGTCTATGTATTTGTTGTTAGATAATACTTTGTCTCTTTGGACAATAAGCAACTTAAATCTATCTTCTGAGAAATAAAATATATTGGTTAAGTTATTATGCTCTATAACTTTATAGATGTCACTTATTTCCAACTCTTGGGGTATGCTTTGTTCAAACTCTAGTTCCTGGCTATTTTCTGTTATGGTTGCAGTGAACATTCTAGCTAAAGATATACGACCGGAAGTTCTACTTACAGGAATTGTTAGATCCTTAATAGTTATGAAATAATCATAATTGGTATATAACTGAAGTTTTGGATCTTGAATAAATTCTATTTTTGCCCAAACCTTTAGATACTGTCCTGGGGTTAGTAGCGTGTTTGATGTTATGGAATCTGACCAAGTTGCAGAACTTAATACTCCAGTAGAGTCTTCTTCATCATATAAAACCGTCGATGATTGAGAGGTAAATGCGGTGAATATTCCCTCTGCAAATAGGCTGACTGATACTGTGCCATCGACTGCGGGCAGTCCGTCATGCGATATTGAGCAGGAAATATTTCCTAAAACTTCATTCTCATTGTATCTTTCGTCGGATCCAATATAGAGACATCTATATATAGTGACTCCGTTGATAAAATTATAATCAGTAATATCTTTATAAAACCAACGAGAAGATGCCCCTAAATTACCATAAACATAAGAATAATAGTTACCGTCATTTTCAATATTGTTGATTTTTATCTTAGAAACTATAGCTCCACCTATCGACTCGCCGTGCCAAATAGCGTCGGAAGTGATGCCAACTTTATCAATGTTTCCTTCTGACGGTAAATAGGCAATAGCCATTATGACTCCATATAATGTTGATTATACTATATTTATATTTTTTATAGTTTATAGTACTAAACTATACTTCTGGCTGATAAACATCACATGGAATAGTAACACCAAAAGATAGAAGCCTTTGGGTTAGTTCTTCGCATGTTTTGAATGTTTCAAAATATGGCTGACATGTTGTCACTATATTGCCAGGAGATGTCTTATCGTAGTTAAATATATCAGACCCGTTATGGGCTACCCAATAGATATTTTCTGCCTGTATTGTGTGGTTTTTTATGCTCATACCGCAAGTCCCCCATCAGATATTGCCCAACCCTTTCCACCCGAACCAGTCGGCGTGGTTAGATAATTTCTAGCTGCAACTGCTGCGGCAGAATACTTACTACTTCCGCCGTTCATTGTAACATTATTCTTGAGTCCGGTCGTTGTTCCTTGAGCAGCTAAACTAATTAGCAGGGCATCGTAATTGTTTTGGTTTGATGTGCTATTCGGATCGTTTAAATCTCCACCAGCAAAACAAGAACCCATGTTTGAAACATTTGGTATCTGCCACGAAGAAAGATCCTGTTTAAGTGCCAGACAACCTTCGAAAGATGCTTGTAAACTTCTAACATTTGTTAGATCCCAACTTGACATATCTGCATTATAAGATGTATTAATAGGACCAAGCATGTGGAACATGCCCTGCATGGAGAAGCTTGGATTTCCGGTTCCTACTTGGGACATATTCCAAGTAAATGGATGTTTCTCTCCAGCGGGATATCCGTTATTAAACTTCGGTGCGTTTCCAAAACAGTATGACACGACTTTAAGAGGACAAATATACCAATTGTTTAGATTCTGGTTAAAATTGTCACATCCATAAAACATGTTAAATAAGTTCCAGAATTTTGGAAGATACCACTTTCCGATTG
>Ga0265297_10000756_pt1 | contig 89422 bp, 94 predicted proteins | sample Munlanlwell13791_FD_192502 | JGI IMG/M metagenome (GOLD analysis project Ga0265297, IMG submission 192502) | Leachate microbial communities from a municipal landfill in Southern Ontario, Canada - Leachate well 137-91 | ecosystem: Engineered > Solid waste > Landfill > Unclassified | place... | reverse complement strand
GGAGCGGAAACAAATCATTGTCCGGAAGTCAGTCAGTTTCTCCGAGCAATAATTCTACCTATGCTTTGATTTGCTCTAATGGATATTATTCAACCACATGTTCGGCAACAATTGATGTAACTACAGTTTATAATAATCCTAATTTAAGCATTGAAAAATTAGTCAGAAATACCACTAACAGCAATACAAGTTTTTACGATACGGTTAATGCTAATCTTGGAGATGAGGTGGAATTTTTGATTAAAATTAATTCTATTGGCACGGGAACTGTTTATAATGCAAAAGTTAAAGATATTTTACCTTCTGGATTAACATATGTTTCTGGCAGCGCAACTGTTAATGGTTCTTATCTTGTTGATGGAATTATAAACGGATGGATTTCAATTGGAGACATAATTCAAGGAAGTTCAAAAGAAATTAAATTTAAAGCAAAAGTTTCTTCAGTAATTCCGGGAGTTTCCGGCGGATCAGCAACAATTAATGTTACAAATCAAAATATTCAGACATCAAACAATGTTTCTATTTCTACATCAGGAAGAAACATTACTCGTAATGGCAATTGGGGTAATTCATTTCAGGCATATTATGGCGATGAAGCTGAATTTTCAGTTCAAGTCATTAATAATACTGCTTATTCTTTGACTAATGTTATTATTAAAGAAACAATGCCGTCGAATCTTTCGTTGATTAAAAACAGTACCGCTGTTGATGGTATGAATTGGGGTGGTGATATTATTGGTGCAGGATTAAATTTAGGAACTCTTGCTCCGGGGCAATCAAAGACAATAAAATTTAGAGTCACGGTTTTAGAACAAACATCCAATGCGGGCGGGTCAGTTACTTTGACAAACACCGCATATGCAAGCGCGGATAATGTTTCGCAGCTTTACGATAATGCATCTATCATTATCAGCTCTGGAGATGTTTTAGGGGCAATAACTGTTGCTACTGGTATGAATTTATTCGGATTAATTTTTTTGGTGATTGTTAGTTGTTTGATTGCAATTGTTGTTTATTGTCGAGTACGAGAAGATAAATTATCAGGATATCTTAGCAAAGAAAAGGGAAATAGATTTTTGAAATGGTTGATAGGTTTATATTTCAACATCAAATTAAGATTTAAGCTTGCGAATTTAAGATTCAAACAAGTTTATCTTTAATAAAATAATTTCTATTCTCGAAAATACAAAAATCCTCTGCGACCACAGAGGATTTTTGTATTGTATCGGATTAATAAAATGTATTACATTTGATATACATCAATTTTTCTGTTTTTTACTTTTTCTTTACTGATTTCTATTTTTCTCAAAAACATTTCTAATTGTTCGGTTTTATAAACGCGATAATTATTTAAAGGGTGGCGGTAGGCTTTTAATTTTCCATTTTTGTCCCAGTTTCTTAATGTAAGCGGAGTGACATGTAAAAGTTTTGCTGCCCGTTTAATTGTATAATATTTTTGTTGCATAAGACATTATTAACAATTGAGGTATTGCATTAATAAAATTTATGTTATAATTATAACATAAATAAAAATTAATAAAATATTTACCCCATTAAATTTTGCATAGCGAAAATTATAAAGAGGAATTATTTTAAAAAATAAATATAAAGTAAACAAAAATATGGAAAACGAAAATATGCAATCTCCAAAATTATCTATTTTTGCCAGATTAAATATTTTTAAATCAACAATCGGCAAAGACATTTTAAATGAAGCGATTAAAAAAATTATTTATGTGTTGGTGTTTTTAATTCCGATATGGTTTTTGCCGATTACTATTAATGCGGTGGAGTTGAATAAGCAGGTTGTAATGGTTTTATTAATTATCGCAAGTTTGATTTTGTGGTCAATAAAAATTTTGAATCGCGGAGAAATAAAATGGAAAAGTAATATTTTAAATGTTGCTTTTGGAGTTTTTGCATTAATTTGCATTATTTCGACCATATTTTCAATTAGGCCTTATGGAAGTTTGGTTGGCTGGTCTGATCACTTGAGTGGTAGCTTAATCAATATTTTATGTTTTATCGCGCTGTATTTTTTGATTGTAAATAATTTTAAAGAATTAAAAGAAACTTTCAATCTGCTTTTCATTTTCACTGTTTCTTCGGCAATAGTTTCTGTAATTGGAATGTTGCAGATTTGGGGTAAATTTATTCTTCCGTTTGGAATTACTAAAATAATTTCGTTTAATACCATTGGTTCGGTAAATACTTTAGGCATTTTTGTTGCCGTAATGACAATATTGATTACAGCAATGTTATTTATGGTTAAACGAAAAGGAATCAAATTATTTCTTATATTACTCGGATTATTAAATATCTTTATTTTAATTAGTATTAATTTTTGGGTGCTATGGCTGGTTTTAGGGGTGGGAATGATAATTATTTTATTGTTTGGTTTAATGCAGATGGTTAAGCTTGGCGAAAAAATAAGCTGGATTGCTCTTCCTATAACATTGTTGGCAGTTGCGTTGATTTTTTTGTTTTTTAGACCAGTGCTTCCGCTCAGGCCGAATTTGCCGATAGAGGTTGGTTTGAGTTATAAAAGCGGATTATCGATTGTTGGAAATGTTCTTCGTCATAATCCCATTATTGGAACCGGGCCAGAAACATTTGTGTTTAATTACGCAAAATATAAACCAGAAGGCATAAATCAAACAGCGTATTGGAATGTAAGATTTTTGAACGCACCGGCGAAAATTTATTCTTTAGCTTCTGATTTAGGAATTTTAGGACTATTGGGATTTTTAGCGATTATAATTATTTTTGCGGTTAAAGCAACAAAAAATCTTATAAAAGAAAAAGAAGAAAGCAATATTTTGAAAAGATTTTTAAGTATAGGATTTTTTGCAGCATGGATTGGCATTGCCGTGTGTTGGTTTATCTATTCTCAAAATCTTGTTTTGATGTTTGTATTCTGGTTATTATTGAGTTTATTTTTGACAGAAGAATCAACGTCTAAAGAAAAAGTTTATGATCTTAAAAAATCTCCAAAAATATTATTAATTGCCAGTATTTCTTTTATGGTAATTATAGTTTTGGTTATTGGGTTGTTGTATGTTATTGGCACAAAATATATCGCAGAAATAACATATAAACGAGGCGTAAGCTTGATTGAAACCAATGAAAATGTTAACAATGGATTAAATAAAATTATAAAATCTACAATAATTAATCCTCATGAAGATAATACTTATAAGGTTTTATCGCAATTGTTTATTTATAAATTGGAACAGGATGCAGTTAATACCGCATTAACGCAAGCAGAAAGGGCCAATATTGTTCAAACAGACGCAATGAGCGCTATTAATTCCGCTATGCAAACAACCAATCTTTCTCCTCGGGATGCCTCAAATTGGTTATTGCGTGGTCAGGTTTACAGAAAATTGATGGCGATTATTGACGGTGCTTCGGATTGGGCAGAATCTTCGTATAACAAAGCAATTGAATTTGAACCGTCAAACCCTTTTGTTTATCTTGAATTGGGTCGTTTATACGCGAACAAAGCGGACATGATTGTAGAAAAAGCTCGCAATGATCAAGAAACAAGGAAAACATGGAATGAATATATTGCAAAAGCAATGGAAAACTTTAATAAATCAATTGAATTGAAAATAAATTATTCCGATGCTTATTATGAACAGTCAAAAATTTATGACAGACAAGGAAAAATAGCGGAAGCAATTCAAAAACTTGAAATTAATAGGCAATTGTCTCCAAGCGACAAAAACATTGCTTTTCAATTAGCGGTATTGTATTATCGTTCGGAAAAATTCAAACAAGCGAAAGCCGAATTTATCAGAGCAATTGTTTTGGATGATAATTTTTCCAATGCAAGATATTTTTTGGGATTATTGTATGATTGGGAAGGGGACAGAGAATCAGCATTTGATCAATTTGACAGAATTGCGGAACTTAACCCAGACAATGAGCAGATTAAAGACATATTGGAGAATTTAAATGCAGGCAAACCGGCGTTGGGAAAACCGATTAGCGCAAAAACTCCCGCTGAATTATTGGTGGAAGAGCAACCGATTAATCAATAAATAAATGTGTTTAAGTGTTCCTGTTAAGATATTAGAAATAAAAAATAATAAAGCCGTTGTTGAAATAAATGGCAATAAGCAGGGAGTGGGGATTGACTTGATTCCTGAAATAAGAGAGAATGATTATTGTCTGGTTAGCAACGGTTTTGTTGTTAAAAAGATATCTGCCAAAGAAGCAGAAGAGATCTTTAAAATTTTAAAGCCCGTTAAAAACGAGGCGAAAGGAAAATAAACAAAATGAAATACACCACGCAAGCATTAGATTTGATGAAAAAATATACAGTCAAGTGTAAAATTAATTGGGATAACTTAGATGGTACGATATTCCAATTTCATATAGAAAGTCGTGCTAAACAATTGGGTTTAAATGAAATTACGGTTAATGTCGTAAGGTGGTATTGGTTAGAAAAGCACAACGAGGTGCTTGAAAATCTTTATGTTGCTGGCAAAATCGAAGAAGATGAAAAAAATTATTGTAAAACATTTGTTAAAAACAGAGAAGTGTTTCATAGAGATGAGTTTATTGAAAAATTGGAGGGCGTATAAAAATTAATATCGCCCTCTTTTAATTTTTGCTATAATATAAATATGATTGAAATAAAAAGAAAACCAGTAATCGCAATTTTATCCTTAACCTGCTGTGAAGGTTGCCAGGTTGCGATTTTTGATTTAGGTGAAAGGTTCCTAGAATTTTTAACTAAAGTAAATATTGGAGATTTTAGATTGGCCGAAGATTTGCCCGATGTTGATAAATACGACATCGCAATCGTTGAAGGAACAGCAATTACTAAAGAGCAAAAAAGAAAACTTAAAATAATCAGAAAAAAATCAAAAATTGTCGTTGCCATTGGAGCTTGCGCTTTGCTCGGAGGTCCGCAGGAAATAAAAGATTACCGAGGAGATAAAAAAGCATTGATTAGGCAGATTTATCCGAATGTAAGAGGAATTAATAATCCAAATGTGAAATCAATTAAAGAAATGATAAAAGTTGATTATGAAATTCCCGGATGTCCGATAAATAAGGAAGAATTTTTCAGAATTATAAACGAGATTTTGGAAAATAAAATTCCAAAAATAGAACAAAAGTCGGTTTGTGAAGAATGCGTCAGAAAAAACAAAATGTGCTTGCTTTTGATTGGGAAGCCGTGTTTGGGAGCAATAACTTTGGCTGGTTGCGGAGCGCCATGCCCAAAAAATAATTTTCTTTGCGATGGATGTCGTGGACCAAAACAGAAAATAAATTTAGAGGCAATGAAAAAAGCGCTAAAAATTAAATGCCGATTGGATGATAAGAATATTGAAATGTTGTTACAAAGATTCGGCAAGCGTAATGAATTAAAAATTAGCGATATTAATTATAAATAACATGCAAATTTACAAATATTGGTAAATTAGTCTTAATTAATAATTAGTATTGAGTTTTGTATGAAGCTAAGAATAGATCATATTGCAAAAATTGAAGGACATGCGAGTTTTACCGCTGACATTGTCAACGGAGATGTGCGTGCAGCAAAAATAAAAATTGAAGAAGGCGCACGGTTGTTTGAAGGAATTATGCAAGACAGAAAAGATGAAGAAATTCCGGAGATAGGTTCACGAATTTGTGGAGTGTGCCCGGTTGCGCACAGTTTTGCCGGATTTAAAGCAATTGAAAAAGCATATAATATTGAAGTTGCAGAGACGGCATTGTCTTTAAGAAAATTAATGGCACTGGGTCAGTTGATAAATAGTCATGCTTTGCATTTATTTTTCTTTTCTTTGTCCGACTTTTTTGGATTTAAAAGTGATTTGCAATTAATTAATGCTTATCCGGAAAAAACCAATGACGCAGTTAAAATTAGGGATTTGGGCAATAGGTTGGTTGAAATAATCGGTGGGCGTTCCGTGCATCCTTTAACTCCATGTATTGGTGGAATAAGTAAAGCGCCGGATATAGATGAATTAAAACAAATTTTGAATGACTTTCAAAATAATTTGGAATTGGCAGTTAAATTAGGAGAATTGTTTGTTGATTTAAAATATCCTGAATTTGAAAGAAAAACGACTTTTGTTTCTTTTTATAACCCAAACGAATATGCAATTTATGACGGACAGATTAGGGTTGACGATAAATTAATGCGTCAAGAAGAATTTGCGTCTTTAATAAAAGAAATTCAAAAAGACAATGACCCCGCAAAGAGAAGTTATTTTGCAGACAAAACTTATATGGTTGGCGCTTTGGCGCGATTAAATAATCACGGTTATCAGTTAAATCGATATGCAAAAGAATTATTGAAAAAATCAGAATTGAAATTTCTTGTCTCGCCGAATAGCGGATTATGTTATAATCCTTTTTATAATATTTTGGCGCAGGCGATTGAGGTAGTGCACTGTTTTGAAGAAGCAATTAAAATTTTAAGTGAGTTGATTAAAGAAGATAAAATTGAAATCGTGGAAACAAAAACACAAAATAGAACAGGTGAGGGATTGGGAGCTTTTGAAGCACCGAGAGGGTTGTTGTTTTATGATGTTAAAATTAAAGAGGGAATTGTAGAAAAAGTGAATATTATTTCTCCAACTTGCCAAAATCTTGCAAATTTAGAAGCGGATTTGGAAGAATTTGAACATATGAATGGTTTTGATAATTTAAACACTGACGAACGTAAAGAAAAAATTAAAATGTTAATCAGGGCGTATGATCCGTGTGTAACATGCGCCGTTCATTGATATGCACGATATGCATTTGGCGGAGCAGATATTAAAAATTGTTCTGGAACACGCCGAGAAAAACAATTTTAAGCAGATTAAAAAAATCGAGCTGGAACTCGGTTCAATTTTAGAGCACGGAGAATACATTTCTCCAGAAAATTTGATTTTTAATTTTAAATTACTTTCTAAAAATACTTCCGCTGAAAATGCAGAATTAAATATTGAAAAAGTTTCCGGCGATGATTGGAAACTTGTTTCTATGGAGGGAGGTGAGTAGAAGTGTTCTTTAAAATTTATTTTAATGTGGTTCTAACAATTTTTTTGTGGCCGTTAAGAAAATCTTTTGCCGACATTGAATTTTTGCCCTCCAGTTGGAGGGTTTTTAAAATTAAAATGCCATTGCCGGTTTGGACGGCAAGATTTCCTTGATCTGTAAGGAATGTGTTGCCAATCCCTTTGATTTCCCCTTGAGTTCCCTCCATCGACGGATTATTCGAAGGGTTATCCATGGGGCTACCTAAAGAGTTCGAAGGGGATTCAATGTTTGCCTCTAATATTTTTAAAACCTTACCATTGAAATCCGTATAACTTTCCGGCCATTCTTGAAACGCCCGAATTTGACAATCAATTTTTTCCGCTGATTTGTTCCAATCAATTTTTCCATCTTCTTTTCTAATCAACTTGCAAAGAGTTGCCTGCGAATGGTCTTGTTCTTGTGGTTTGATTTTTCCATCAATATAATCCGGCAGAACTTTAATTAAAAGTTTTGCACCTAAATCAGAAAGTTGTTTTGATAATTCTGTATATGTCGGTTTATTGGAAATTGAAAATTGTAAATTAGAAATTATTTGACCATGATCCATTTCTGCGTCCATAATCATTAAACAAACCCCTGTTTCTTTTTCGCCATTTAATATAACTGATTGGATAGGGGATGCACCTCGATATTTTGGCAAAAGTGAGGGGTGAATGTTTAAAGCTTTATATTTTGGTATGTCCAAAATTTCTTGGGGAATAATTTGGCCAAAAGCAGTCAAGATTATTAAATCCGGATTCAAATTCTTAATTTTAGCCACCCATTCGGGTTTTCTGATTTTATCAGGCTGTAGAACCATTAATTTGGCCTCTGTAGCCCATTTTTTGACAGGAGAGGGGGAAAGTACCTGTTTTCTGCCAATGGGCTTATCAGGGGCTGTAACCACTGTTATTATCTCAAATTGATCTTTAAGAGAATCATAAAATTTACGAAAAATGCTTTCCGCAAATTCCGGCGTCCCCATTAAAATTGTTCTAATTTTATTTTGCATTGTCGCAGATTAAAATTCCGTTAAGATGATCGTTTTCGTGTTGAATTGCGCGTGCCAGTAAATTTTTTGCCTTTAATTTGAATTGTTTGCCTTTTTCGTCAATTGCTTTGATTTTTAATGATTTCGCACGTTTGATTGGCATAAATGTATTTGGCAGGCTCAAACAACCCTCTTCAATAATTTCTGTTTTTGATGATAATTTGATAATTTCAGGATTTATAAATACGCAATTTTTTGAATAATTGTTATCAATGACAAATAATTGTATATTTTTTCCAATTTGGCACGCGGATAGTCCAATGCCATTATCTTTTTTCATTGTTTCTTGCATATTTTCAATTAAATTCAAAATTTCCGCATTTATTTCTTTTACGGGTTCTGATTTTTTTCTTAAAACAGGATTATTTTTTCCGGTTTGGATTTCCAGTTTCATTTTTTTTATCTTTTTTATCTTTAGACAAATACATAAAAAGTTTTGCTCGAGATTCGATATCTTTCAATTGTTTCATTTCTGAAAATATTTGGTAAGCTCGGTTTTTACCGATTCTTTTTATTACGCCTAAATATAATGCAAATTTTTTTGGTTCATTGCAATATTCGCTAATGTCTTTGGCAATGGCATGTATTTCTGAATGTATGCCATGAATTGGTTTGGTTAGCATATTTTTATTTTATCACTTTTAAATGGTATAATAAAGATATGATCAAGAAAAGAATATTTATTGCCATTAATTTATCAAAGCAAATAAAAAAACAACTTTTTGATTGGGAGCTGAAATTAGAACAAGAATACAAATTAGGAGAATTTCGCGGGAAAAACATTAATTGGGTAATTAAAGATAATTTGCACATTACCTTGGTTTTTATCGGTTATGCCACAGATGATGAAATTTATGATATTGCTAAAAAAATGAAAAGTGTTGCTAAAAAACATCAACCATTTTTTATAAATTTAGAAAAAATTATTCTTGGCCCCGCATCATCAATAAACAGGCCGCTGAAATCAAAAAGAATGTTCTGGGTTGAAGGAGAAAAAAGCCAAGAATTGGCAAAATTACAGAATGATTTAGAGGGTGCATTAAACATGAATGATAATTATCAAAAAGAACTTTATGTTTTTAATCCGCATATTACTTTGGCAAGATTCAAATCATCCGAGGTTGTTAAAAGAATTAAAGAGCAGGGGATAGTTGATAAAAAAATAAGTTATCAGATTTCAGTAGACAATATTGAATTAATGCAATCAAATCTTAGTCGTCGTGGTCCGGAATATATAGTTTTAGAATCAATAGAATTAGGAAAATGAGCTTTGTTAGATATCTTATGGATGTTTGCGAGGTTCATAATTAATAAAACCATGTTTAACGAGGCGAAGGTTGAAATTTTTGGAATAAAATTTGATAATTTGACGATGGAAGAGGTGGTGGAAAGATTAGAAAAGTCTTTATTCGTCAGCAAGCAGAAATTCGTAGTTTTGCCGTATTCGGAATTTGTGGTTAGAGCGCAAAAAAATGAAGAATTCAGAAATATTTTGAATAGCGCAGATTTTTGTTTGTGCGAAGGAAAAGGATTGTATTTGATGGCAAAATTGATTGGAAAAAAATTGAAACAAAATATAAACGGAATAGAGTTAATTTATAATATTTGTAATAATTTCCAATTTTCAATTTCCAATTTTCAATCAAATTTCAATAATCAATTTTCAAAACCCAAGATATTTTTATTTGGCGGAACTGAAAACATTGTTAAAAAAACAGCGGAGAAATTAGGAAATAATGTTGTTGGGTTTGATCATGGATATCTGGAATATGACCCAGTAATTCAGAAAATAAACTTAATTGAACCAAATATTCTATTGGTTGGATTAGGAAGCCCGAAACAGGAAGAATTTATTTATGAAAATTTACATAAAATGCCGAGTATAAAATTAGCAATCGGCGTAGGGGGGGCATTTGATTTTATTTCCGGACAGGTTAAACGCGCTCCAAAATTTATGCAAAAAACAGGCACAGAATGGTTATGGAGATTAATTATACAGCCAAAAAGATTCAAAAGAATTTTTAAGGGGGTTGGCGGTTTGATTTGTTTAACTTTCAAAAATATGTTATGTTTATTAATTCGGTTTTAGTATACTAATTTTTAGTAAAATAAATTATGGCTTCTGTAAATAATTATAATAAAAAAATTGGAATTGATTGTCATGTACTGGATAAGACAAGAACCGGCGTAGCTCGTTATTTGTCGAATTTGTTGGGTTATTGGAAAAATGAAAAAAACACGGAATTTATTTTTTATTCAATGCAAAATGTTAAAAACCCGTTTAAAATTAAAAGTACTGCATTGTATTATAATTTTTCTTTGCCACGTAAGGCAAAAAAAGACAAAGTTGATATTTTATTTCTTCCGTTTTATATGCGCCCGTTTTTTTGTAGCGTTCCAACCGTTGTAGCAATACATGATATTTCTTATATTACACATCCTGAATGGTTTAATCTATATCATAGATTGGCTTATAAAATATTGGTTCGAAGAGCAGTTAAAAAATCAAAAGTAATTTTTGCTTGTTCGGAATATACTAAAAACGAAATTTTAAAATATTATTCTTCTTCTGCAAACATATATGTTGTTCCTCTTGCCGCAGACAAGAAATTCAATGCGATAAAAAACGAAAATAAAATTCAGACAATTAAAAATAAATACGGATTAAAAAATAAATATTTATTTTATGCTGGAACAATTTTTAATCGTAGGCATGTGTTGGAATTAATTGAAGCGTTTAAATTGATTTTAACGGAATTTCCCGACCGTCAATTGTTAATTAGCGGAAAAGATTTAACAAATCCACATCAAAATATCGATAAAATAATTGAAAACGTTCCTCAAATTAAAAAAATTAATTATGTTGATGAAGAAGATTTGATTTATTTGTATCAGGGAGCAGAAATTTTTATTTATCTTTCCGAATATGAGGGGTTTGGTTTGCCTCCCTTAGAAGCAATGGCTTGCGGAACGCCAGTTTTAACCACAAGAATGACTTCGTTAAACGAGGTTTTGGGTGATTATTCGATTGCAGTTGATAATCCGTACGATGTTAATGAAATTAAAGATAAAATAACAAAAATATTAAGTGATGAAAATTTAAGAAAAAATATGATTGAAAAAGGATTGCAGCGCGTTGAAAATTTTTCTTGGGAAAAAACAGCGCAAAAAACATATAAAATACTAATTTCTAATTATCCTGATGTCTGAATATTCTAAAAACAACACCGTATTTTGGATTTTGTTAGGAATTGAAATTTTAGCATTGGTTCTGGTTTGTTTGAATGTGTTACCAAGAGAATTGGTTTTAGTTTCTAATGCTATAGTGTTGTTTTATTTAATTGTCAGTCCGATAGAAGACGGATTATTTCTTTTTGTCGCTTCTATCCCTGTTTTGGTTGCTTTACCGATATCGGAAAGCTTTGATTCATTAAGTGTCGGCAGAATATTTATTTTGGTTTTATTTTTTAAGTGGTTGTTGTCTAAAAAACAAATTAAATTTCAACGAATAGAAATTTTATCGATTTTATTATTATTAACGATGACTCTTTCAATTATACCGGCAATAGACAAAATAGTAGCAATTAAAAAAATTATTTATTTGGTCAATTTAACCGCTTTAATTATAATTGTTAAAAGTACAATTAAAGATAATGTTGTTTTTAATAAAATAGGCAAGGCAATTTTAATTTCCGGAGGGATAGTATTTTTAATTGCGTTAATCCAATTGATTATTATTTATTTTTTTACACTCGGCGGATTTTGGGATTGGTGGGCTAATCATGTTTCTTATAATTTTTACGGAGAAAATTTAAAACAAATCGTTAAAACAAATAATGCTTGGTTTGCCTCATCGCCAAATAGTTCATCGGTATTAAGAATTTTTGGTTCGTTTACCGATCCACACAGCTTTTCTTTGTATTTATTATTAGTTATTCCTTTTATGATTGTTTATGCGATTCCATTTGTGCAAAATAAAATTCGAGAAGGAAAAATTTCAAAACAACAAATTATTTGGTTGATTTGGCTGGTTTCTAGTTTGTTTTTTGTTATTCTTTCAGGAACCAGAGGAATATGGTTTGGGATTGTTTTTGCGATTTTTGTTTGCATATATTTGTTTATTAAAAAAATGAATTCAAACTGTGTTGTTTCTGCCATTATGATAGTTTTAATAATTTTTATAATATTAATTCCGATCGTTTCTGCTTTTACAGCCATTCCGCAATTTAAAGAATCGGGAGGGAGCGATGCGAGTTTAATCATAAAAAGATTAGTATCAATACTTAATTTAGACGAAACATCCAATCAGGGGCGAGTATATATTTGGAAAAAATCTTTTGAAAGTTTTAAGAAATATCCGATATTGGGAATTGGTGCGGGAAATTTTCCGATTATATTGAAACAAGATATAGCGCTGGCAAAAGCCGGTTCTTCTGCACATAATTTATATTTGAATTTTTTAGTTGAAAACGGTATTTTTGCATTTATTTTGATTGTTTTGATTGTTTTAGAAATTTTATTAAATATTTTTACTGTTTTGAAAAAAAATTTGTCGCCGGATAAAAGAAAATTAATTACTGCAATATTTGTTTTTTTTGTGTGGATTTTTGGTTATAGTTTATTTGATATTGCGCTTTTGGACGAAAGAGTATTTTTATTATTTTTAACAATTTTGGGAATGATTTTGGCAATTGAAAGAAATCCCGAAGTTTTAAAATATGAATAAATTGGTTTCAATCATTGTTTTGACCTATAATTCGGAAAAATACATTAAAAACTGTCTGCAGTCTATTTTTAAGCAGACATACAAGAATATTGAATTGATTGTTATTGATAGTAATTCTGAGGATAAGAGTGTAGATTTAATAAGGGAAACTCTAAGGGAGTATAAGGGGGCGCAAAAGGTAATTTTAAGTGATAAAAATTTAGGATATGCAAAAGGAAATAATCTCGGAATCAAACAATCTAAAGGGGATTATGTCGTAATTTTGAATCCTGACATTGTTTTAGATAAAGATTTTATTCAAAAAATAATTGATACTTTTGAGAAAGATAAAAAAATCGGTTCGGTTCAGGCAAAAATTTTACAGCTTAATCATGGAATAAAAACAAACATTATTGATACTGTTGGATTCAAATTTTTAAAATCAGGAGAAATAAACGATTTAGGGCAAGGAAATGAAGATAAACAACAATACGATAATTTACAGCAAGTTTTTGGGACAAACGGAGTAGCGCCGGCGTATAGACGAATTGCTTTAGATAGTATAAAATTAAAAGAAGAATATTTTGATGAAGATTTTTTTTGTTATGTAGAAGATTTTGATTTGGCATGGAGATTAAATTTACAAAATTGGCTATGTGTTTTTGAATCCAAGGCAATTGTTTGGCACGATAGAACAAGTTCAAAATCAATCAGTGGGGGATGGAAAGAGTTTAGGCAAACCAGGAAGTCGCAATCGTTATGGCTACGAAGAATCAGTTGGCGTAATATGTGGTTGACATATATTAAAAATCTTTCGTTGAAATTATTTTTTCATCCGCAATTCATAAAACGTCAAATTAAATTCGTTGTTTATCTTTTATTTTTTGAGCCGCGAGTTTTATTCGCAAAATTTGAAATTATAAAATTTTTGCCAAAAATGTTAAAAAAGAGAAAATTAATGCAAAAAAAATTATGTTAGACTCAATTACTCCTCCGAAAGGATTTAAAAAAATATTCAGAAGGCACGATAAGAAACAAAATGATCGATTTGAAACAAAAATTTCTAAAAAAATCAATAAAAAGAAATTAATTATTTGGATTGTAATTATCGTTATTTTGCTTGTTCCGGCCTTTTATTTGTTTAAAACCGGGTCTGCTTTTTCTAAAATTATTACGATTAAAAATATCGCTTGGGAGAAAATTTTTGGTAAATTGCCGAGTTCGGAATATACTCCGCTTAAAGATGAAAACAGAATTAATTTTTTGCTTTTAGGCATAAGAGGGGACAATGATCCTAACGCCGGAGCATGGCTTACTGATGCGATTATGATTGTGAGTATGGAAAAAAATACAGGAAAAATCGCATTAATTTCTGTTCCGCGGGATTTATATCTGCAAATGCCAGGAGAGGCAATTTATGAAAAAATTAATACTGTTTATGCGATTGGAAATAAAAAGTATGACAGCGGGTTAGATTATGCAAAAAAAACATTGGCGTATTTGACTGGAATTTATATTGATTATGCTATAGAAGTAAATTTTGATGCTTTTAAAGATATCGTAGAAATTTTAGGAGGCATAAAAGTTAATTTAGAAAAAGCATTTATAGAAAGTAATCAATGGGGGTGCGACGCAATGGGTAAAAATTGTATGGTATTTAAAATTGATGCTGGAGAGCAAAATTTAAACGGGGAAAGCGCGTTATTGTATGTGCGTTCAAGATTTTCCAGTAGCGATTTTGACCGCATCAGAAGACAACAGCAGGTGATGATAGCTTTAAAAGATAAAATTTTATCGTTGGGAATATTGGCAGATCCGTTAAAGGTGAGTGGAATTATTGATGTATTGTCGAAAAATATTGTAACCGATGTTAGTCCATGGCAGATTCCGGAATTAATTATTTTGGCAGGTAAAGCAAAAACCGACAATATTACCAGAAAAGTTTTTGAGAATTCTTCGGAAGGGATGCTTTATGAATCAAAAATTAATGGAATGTATGTTCTTTTGCCTACAGATGCAACCTTTAATAATATTCGAGAAGCGTGTCAAAATATTTTTAAACAAAATTAAATAAAAATGAAGCTTTCCATTATTATTACTCATCATTTGACTTCAAAATTGCTGGATCTTTGCATAAATTCAATTAATAAAACAATTGGAGGATTAAAGCATGAAATTATTGTGGTAAACAGTGAATCAAAAGAGAAAGACGAGGAATTTATTAAAGACAAATGGCAAGAAATAGAAATTATTTCTTTTAAAAAAAATACCGGATATTCAAAATTAGTGAATACAGGCATTAAAAAAGCGACAGGGGACTTTATTTTGCTTTTAAATGCGGATATAATAGTTTTAGAAAATACAATATTAGAAATGATAAATTATCTGGAAGAACATGAAAATGTCGGAATCGTCGCTCCAAAATTAGAAGATTATATCGGAAATTTGCAGATTTCCTGTTTCAGCGATCCGATTCCCAGTATTATTCTTGCACGGCGTACATTTTGGGGGAAAACCAAAAAAGGCAAAAAATTATTAGAAAAAATTTCAGTTTTACACGATAATAATTTAGCAAAAGAAGTTGATTGGGTTCAGGGTTCGGCAATGATGTTTAAAAAAGACATAATCGATAAAGTTGGGTTTTGGGATGAAAGATTTTTCATGTATTTTGAGGATAGTGATTGGTGTAGAAGGGTAAGAAAAAAAGGATATAAGGTTATTTATTTGCCGACAGCAAAAATGGTGCATTATTACCACAGAAGCAGCAAAAAATTTGGAGTTTTGGGAGATTTAATTTTTAACAAATATGCGCGTATTCATATCCTTAGCGCAATAAAGTATTTTAAAAAATATGGTTTTAAATAAAAGAAAAATTGTACGTATAATTATTATAGTGGTTTTAGCCGTGATATTGTTTGGCGGAGGATTTGTAATTGGTAAAAAATCAGTTGATAATGTGCAAATTGCCAATAGAGTATTTTTTAATAGAGAGTTAGGAAAGCCGGAACCGATTGATTTTAGTTTGTTTTGGCAAGTACTTGATACAATTGAAGATAAATATGTTGATAATTCAAAAATAAACTATAAGGAAATGTTATATGGCGCAATATCCGGAATGGTTGATTCGTTAGGAGACGATTATACTGTTTTTATGAGACCGGATAAAACCGAAACATTTATAAAAAGTGTTAGCGGAGACGATAGTTTCGAAGGGGTAGGCATGGAAATAGGAGTAAAAAATAAAATTTTAACGGTTATTTCTCCGATTGAAGGAACTCCGGCGCATAAAGCAGGAATACAGGCAGGAGATTTAATTCTTAAAATAGACGAAAAAGAAACTGACGGAATGACATCAGAAGAAGCTGTAGGATTGATTCGAGGAAAAAAGGGAACAGAAGTTATTTTAACTATAAATAGAAATGGTTTTAATGAGCCTAAAAAATTTACTTTAGTAAGAGATACAATTCAGGTGCCAGTTATTAAATGGGAATTGAAAAATAGCGATATTGCTTATATTAAAATTTATCAATTTACCGCCAATCTTCCGGCAAAATTTAAAAGCATTGTTGCGGAAATTTTAAAAAGTAATGCAAAAAAAATAATTATTGATGTTAGAAATAATCCCGGAGGATATCTTGATTCTGCAGTCGAAATTTCCGGTTGGTTTTTACCTAAAGATTCGGTTGTTGTAAAAGAGGAATTCAAAAATGGAGAAGGATATGAATATAAAAGTAACGGATATAAAGCAATACAAGATTTTCCGGTGATTATATTGATTAATAAAGGATCTGCATCGGCATCAGAAATTATGGCTGGAGCACTTAGGGATATTGAAGGAATAAAATTAGTTGGAGAAAAAACTTTTGGCAAGGGTTCTGTTCAACAAATGGAAACATTTAAAGACGAATCATCGTTAAAAGTTACTATTGCAAAGTGGTTGACTCCTTCTGGGGTATCAATTAACGAAGAGGGACTATCTCCGGATTACGAAATTGAATTAACTGAAAACGATTATAATAATAATTATGATTCGCAATTAGATAAAGCAATTGAATTGTTGAATAAATAATTTATGAAAATAATTCTATTAAAAGATGTTGTTGGATTAGGTAAAAAGGGGGAGATAAAAGATGCGGCTGACGGGCACGCAAAAAACTTTTTAATTCCTCGTAAATTAGCAAAAGTTGCTACCGATAAAGCTATTAAAGAATTAGAACAAGAGAAAGCAATGGAAGCGCAAAAAGCAGAACAAGAATTGCAATATGTTGAAGAAATGGTTTCGCAGATTGATGGATTAGAAATTGAAATTCCGGCTAAAATGGATGAAACAGGAAAACTTTATGGTTCAATTAATGATCAGAAAGTCAGTCAAATATTTAAAGATAAAGGATTCAATATAAAAAAGAATCAAATTAAAATTCTCCAACCCATTAAAGACGTTGGAGAATATCCAATAACAATTACTTTTGATCACGGATTAGAAGCAGAAATAAAATTGATAATTATTGATGAGTCTTTGAACAAAAATTAATTCTATAAAAGAATTAAACAACATCAACAGTTTTAAAAAGTTTTCTTTTGCCGTTAAATCCTGTTTTGGCGGTTGTTTTGAATTTGACTATTCCTGATTTAAGCGCGTAAAGAGTATCGTCTTTTCCTTTTTTAACATTTTTTCCGGCAATAAATCTAGTTCCGCGTTGACGAATAATAATATTGCCGGTTTGAGCTTTTTGTCCCTGGTAGAGTTTTACGCCTAAATATTTTGGTCGCGAGTCTCGTCCTAATTTAGTTGATCCCGCGGACTTGGTTGTTGACATATATTTTACAGATTTACAAATTAATTATAGATTATAGATATACAAATGTTAGCAAAATTAAAAGAATTTGTCAAAAGAAACAACCATGACATTTTTATTGTTATGGTTATTATTTTAATTGCACTTATATTTTTTGGTCTTGGCCGTCTTTCTGTATTTTCTTCAAACTTGCCTTAATGACAGTATATTTTTTATCCTCTTTTTTTGCCTGATGAATCTGGTCTTGGATGGACCGGGGTAAAGTCTTGATGATTTGTTCCAGTTTTTTGAGATCATAACCGCCAGTACGGATTTGGTTTAAACGAGTAATAAATCCAGCATCGCCAAAAATTCTTTCTATTTTTTCATTGTTTAAGTATCTTTCAATGATTTCTTTTAATTCATTGATTTTTTTGTTGTTTTGGGTGTTGTTTTCTTTTAATGCCAAATATTCGTTAACCACTTTTTTTGCCTGCTCGTCGTCAATAGAAAATTCTTTTTTATAGAGATGTTTCCACATTGAGCAGATTTTTTTGTATCCGCACCAATCACACAAGACAGAGGGAAGAGGTTCAAATTTGCTGGCCTCTATTTCTTTTAATTTTTTCCAAACGTGTTCTTGAATTTTATTTAATTGTTCTTGTGTTCTGTGCGTGGAAATTGTTTCTTGGTGTTTTAAATAATATAAAGTTAATTTAATGTTTTCAATTCCTTTTTCTGCAAATTGAGGCCAGCGGTTGATTACACCTAAGCAATAAAGGGACATTTGCATACTGTTATGGATATCTTCCTGTGAGGGAAGTTTTTTTGTTGTTTTATAGTCAACAACTTCTATTCCTTCTTTGGTTTTATCAACGCGGTCAATAATACCAGTTAAAAGGCATTTTTCTTTTTTGTTTTGCGGATTTTCAAGCATAACTTCAAATCTGGTCTCGGTTCCAAGTACGGAAAAATTATCTTTGATTTTTAAATAATTTTCATAATAATTTTTCAGAATTTTTATTGCTTCGGAAAAATAAATCATATCTTCATCTTCAGAAAAAACAGATTCATTTTTGGGCCAAATTTCTTTAAATTTATTCAGCAATTCGTCGGAAGTAGGGGATACCGGCGTTTGTTTATGGAACCATTCGAGTGCTTTATGTAAAACGCTGCCAAAAACCGCTTCTTTGGTTTTTAGAGTTTTAATTTTATCAACAACCTGATATTTATACTTAAGCGGACACTGTTTAAAAGTGTCTAGTGCCGAGTATGAAATTCTTAATATTTTTTGTTCCATAGATTAATCATACAATAAATTTAAATAAGGAAAAACCCTGACGTGAAAGGTCGGGACAGGCAAAAAAAAGAGAGATTATTTTCTCTATTTTATAATGCTACCCAATTTTGGACTCGCAAGGTAATTAAATTATATGCGGTATGGTCTGTAACGTTACCATTTGTTCTTTCTGCCATTGTACCATAATTAATAATTATTCCTTTAATTTTTTTCCACTATGAAATTGGCGGTGGATGTCGCGGAGATGCTTGTTGGTGACGTGAGTGTAAATTTGAGTTGTGGCAACGCTTTGGTGGCCGAGAATTTCTTGAACAGTTCTTAAATCAGCTCCTTGATTTAATAAATCCGTTGCCAATGTGTGTCTTAGAACATGCGGAGTAACTTTAATTGGTAATCCTGCAATATGCGAATATTTTTCAACCATGCGTTCAATAGAACGCACAGTGAGTCGGGCAGGGGATATATCATTTTCTTTTTTTGCCCGATAATTGATAAATAATGCTTTATCATCATCGTTTCTTGTGTCCAAGTATTTTTTTAGCCATCTTACAGCGCGGTCAGAAAAATAAACAGTTCTTACGTGTCCGCCCTTTCCAGTAATGCTTAATTCAATATCTTTGGTGTCGGGTTTTATTTTAAATTGGTTTCTGTCTAATGCAACTAATTCTGCAATACGCAAGCCAGTAGAGAAGAGGATTTCCAAAATTGCGCGATCCCGTAGCCCAATATTGTGCGACGTAGTAGGTGTGAGCAATAATTTTTCCACCTGGTCTAAGGTCAGGAATTTTACGGTTTGTTCGCTTTTTTCACGTTTTGTAAGTTTTATTTTTTCCATAGGCAATGAATCAATATCTCTATCGGTAAAAAAAGTTAATAAATTTCTTAGTGCAATCAAATAAAAATTTTGTGTTTTTTTGCTTAATGTCTTGGTGCTGGTTTCGGAAATAGGTGAGCGTGCCAAAAAGATGCGGTACTGCCAAACATGTTCCGGGGTCAGTTCGTGAGGCTTTAAATTTTCGCTTTTGGTTGACCTGAGCCAGTTGGCGAACTTATGAAGGTAGCGGGAATAGTTTTCTTGGGTTTTGGACGCAGCCCCGCGCTCAATTTCAAGATATTCAAGAAAGTCGGTAATATGTTTTAATATTGGTAAATTAGATTTTTGCATAAAAGTTTTATAAATTATAAAAAATAAAAGGGAAAAATAAGGGGAACAACAAATCTCAAATGGTAACAGAGGGGGAGTGGTCTCTAAGAAAATGTCTCTATAGAACGTCGCTTAACTATGATTGTCCGACGTTATTAATATGTATAATAAAGCCTCTTTGGCCTCTCTCCTCTATTGATATTATATAAATATATTTTATTATTAAATAAATTTATTGTAAATATTTTTGCGGATCTAAGTGCGCGCCAATCGGCACTGTGCCATACCATACTTTTTGTACTTGAATTGATTCTGAAGTGTAAACCCCGAAATGTAGGTGCGCTCCGGTTGAATAACCTGTACTCCCCTCATATCCGATAACGTCCCCTCTTTCTACTGAATCACCCGCCTTAAATGATCCGTAGTTTGATAAGTGTCCATATAAAGTAGTTAATTTGTTGTCATGTTCTATAAGAACCCATTTGCCATAAGCATATTTACCACAATTTCCTATTGCCAGAATTTTTCCCCCTCTTGCCGCTTTTATCGGTGTTCCATATTTTGTGGATATGTCTATGCCGTTATGGAACCCGCTTTTATACATTTTTTTACTAAAGGCGGTATAACCATATCCTTGGGTTAAAATCCCTTCCAGCGGCCAACTAAGGGCACCAGGACGCGCCTCGGGCGTGGAACTGGGATCTAATGTGGCCTTTATCTTATCTTCCAGATCAAATATTTGTTGTTCAATTTCTTGTTGTTTTCTGAGCGTATCATTAAGCAATGTTTGATATTGTTTTTCTTGGCCCTTGGTTTGGGTTAATAAATAATTTTTTTCTGTTTTTTCTTGATCAACTGCGCCCTTTTGTCCTATGAGTTGATTATTTAGTGTTGTTAGTTGTGATTTTTGATATTCGGCTTGAGATTTACTTTTTTCCATTTCTTGTTTGATAGTTGAAAGTTCGGTAATGGTTTTTTGAATATTTTCTTGAAGCAATTCGATGTTGTGTAATTGGTTTATAAAGTCAGAAAGGCTGTTTTGGGTTAAAATTATTTCTAGTAAAGACTCTTTGTCATATTCTGCCAAAGTACGTATAATATTTGCTATTTCTGTTCGTTTTTTGTCTATTTCGTCTTCTTTTTGTTGAATGTCAAGTTTCAACTCTTCGATTGTTAATGTTGTTGAAGATATTTTAGCATTAGTAATAGAAATATCATTTTGTAAATTCTTAATTTTGCTGGCGATTATCGCAAGTTGATTATTAAGAGTATTTTTTTGCGATTGCGCGTTTTGCAATTCTTTTTGGTATTGTGTCGCTTGTGCTTCAAGTTGTTTTATTTCCGCTTCTTTTTGGTTTATTTGTTTTTGTAAATCATCAATTAAACTGGCCGAACAAGTATTCGGCAAAATACAAAATACAAAATACAAAATACAAGGTATAAGAATTAGTTTTTTCATTTTAGCCTATTAATTGCTTTTTGAATTCGTTTTAATGTTTCGGTCTTCCCTAATATTTCCGCAATTTCAAACGGACCTGGTGATTTTTCTTTTCCGCTTAATGCGACACGCATCGGCCACAATAATTGTCCGCGGTCTATTTTTCCTTCTGAATTTATAAATTTTTCTGCTTCCGGCATTAGAATTTGTTTTAACTTTTCAGCTCCAAAACTCCCATCTTTAACGTCGCACAATATTGAGTATGTTTTATTTAATGATTCTAATGTTTTTTCTTTTGGGGCATCTTTCTCTCCGGGCCTTTGGCCTCGTAGAGCCGGAGGCCATGTCAATAAATCCTTATTATAGTCCAATTCTTTAAAAAAGAAATCGCTACTCTCTCCTATATCCGATAGTTTATTCATTCTTGGTTGTTCTAATTTGATTATTTTTTCAATTGTTTTTTCATTTAAATCAGAATCTTTTGGTAAATATGGCAAACATAGTTTAGTTAATTCTTTTATCGGTATTTGTTTGATGTATTGGCTATTGATCCAATCTAATTTATCAATATCTAAAATTGCTGGATTTTTATGTACTTTGTTCCAATTAAACATTTTAATCAAATCATTTAAACTTAAAATTTCTTTTTCCTTGTCTTTAACGCTTAAAATTGTCAGTCCGATAAAATTAATCAGCGCTTCGGGTAAATATCCGTTTTCCAAAAAACTTTCTACTGCGACGTCGCCTTTTCTTTTGCTTAATTTTCCGCCATTTTTATTTAGCATTAAAGACAGATGAATAAAAATCGGCGGTTTCCAGTTTAAATATTTATATAATAAAAGATGTTTGGGTGTTGAAGAAATCCACTCCTCTCCTCTCATTGCGTGTGATATTTTCATCAAATGATCGTCAATAACAACTGCAAAATGATAAGTTGGAAATCCATCGGATTTGATTAAAATTTGATCGTCAATTAAATCAGTTTTAAATTCAATTTCTCCGTGAAGCAGGTCGTGAAATTTAATGGTCTCCCCTGCTGGCACTTTCATTCTAATTGTATATGGAGCTTTATTTTTTAAATTTTCTTCAATTGTTTTTTTATCTAAATTTCGGCAGTGCTGGTCATACATCGGCGCCTGCTTGTTGGCAATTTGTTCTTCGCGCATTTTTTCTAAACGTTCTTTGGTGCAAAAACAATAATATGCTTTTTCTTCTTTTAATAATTGTTCGGCATGTTTATTGTAAATATCAAGTCGTTTTGATTGATAAAACGGACCTTCATCAAATTTAATTTTGAAAGTTTTTAAAGTTTTAAGCAAGGATTCAATTGCGCCTTCGGTAAATCTTTCTTGGTCAGTATCTTCAATGCGTAAAATAAAATCACCTTTTTCTTTTTTAGAAAAAAGGTAATCTAACAAGACAGTGCGCAAACTGCCAATATGTAAAAATCCCGTTGGCGACGGCGCAAAACGAACCCTAACTTTAGAGTTTTTAAACATACATGGTATATTATATCCTTTCTATAAAATTAGGGCAAGCAAAAATATAAAAATCAAGAAATAAGAGCCAATTTTAAAACCGCTCTTTTGGAACGGTTTTTATAAATTATATTTTGTATTATTTATTGTTTTGGTGTAAATTTTAGGATTTCGTCTCTGATTAACTCTGCGGTTTGGGGATTGTAGAAGGATTTGGCTTTTTGCGACATTTCAGACATTTTTTGCGGATTGGATAATAAGTTTGAGATTTGCTCTATTAACATATTTGGTGTTAAATTTTCTTGTTCTAAAACAATTGCATCACTTATTTTTTTGTATTCATATGCGTTCTCTTTTTGGTGGTCCTGTGCCGCGTTTGGCAATGGAATTAAAATACTTGGCTTTCCTAACGCTGCAATTTCAAATATTCCTCCTGCTCCGGCACGGTTAACAATCAAATCCGCCAACGTATAAGCATGTTTTTGTTGTTCGGTGTTTAGAAATGGATATAAATGATATTCTGGAGACTTAATTGTGTCTTTTTCTAATTCCTTAAAATTATTTTCTCCGCAGGCATGAATTATCTCTGTAATTTCCAATAATTTCGGTAGATTTACTGTAACGGTTTCGTTTATTTTTTGCGCTCCTTGCGACCCTCCAAGAATTAAAGTTATCGGTTTATTTATCCCGAACGTAGTCGAGGGGGTTGAAATAATATTAAACATTTTTCTGCCTTCTTCTTTATTTCCATTTAATAATTCTTGTCTGATTGGATTGCCGATTACAATAATTTTTTCTTGTTGTTTTGGTTTAAAATATTTTTTTGCATTCTCAAATGATAAAATAATTTTTTTGGCAAATTTGGCTGTTTTTTTTGTAACTCTTCCGGGCACTGCATCGGAATCGTGAATAATAATTGGAATTCTATACAAACGCGCAGCAAATAAAACTGGAAAAGCGCCGTATCCGCCTTTAGAAAAAACAACGTCAGGAATCCAGATGAAAAGATAAAACAATGATTGAAAAAATCCAACGATTGTTTTGGTAATTTCAATTAATATTAATGGATTGAAAAATCTGTACAATTTACCCGCCAAAATAAACCTTGTTTTAATATCTTTTAAGTTTTCTTTAATAAAATCATCAGGTCCGAGATATTGAAATTCCGGATTATTATTAAATGTTTCCTTTATGGCAGTGATGGGGAAAATGTGCCCACCCGTTCCGCCTCCAGTAAATAAAATTCTCATATGATTAAATTTTCAATTTCTAATTTTCAATTTTCATTGAATGTTTCATTGATTCATTGAAAATTGATTGTAAATTGTAAATCGATAATTGTAAATTAATTTGCGTGTTTAGCTATATTTACCAATATTCCCGCAGCCACAAGATTAATAATTAACGCCGAACTTCCGTAGCTTACAAATGGCAAAGGAATTCCGGTTAAAGGAATTAATCCCGTAATCGCTCCAATATTAATCAATGTTTGAAATCCGAACCAAACAACAATTCCGCATGTCAATAATTTTCCGAAATCATTATTACTTTTTTGCGCTATTTTAAATCCTTCTAAAATAAATAGAGCCATTAAAATTATAAAAATCAAACATCCGATAAATCCGATTTCCTCCGCCATAATTGCAAATATAGAATCACTCATTGCTTCAGGCAGATAATTATATTTTTGAATACTGTGACCCAATCCTCTGCCGGTTAATCCGCCGGAACCGATTGCTACAAGCGCTTGATTTATTTGATAACTAATGCCTTGCGGATCAAGAGACGGATTTAAAAATGTCATTATTCTTTGTATGCGATGCGGGAAAAATTTAATTAAAGCAAGAAATCCTAAAATATAAACAAAAGCAACAATAACAATATTCAATAATTTCGTTCCACTTAAAAAATACATTACAAAACCGATAATCGCGATTAAACTTAATGTGCCGACGTCATTTTGTAAAGCAATCAATCCTCCTGAAATAGCGATAATTGTTAAAAATGGCAAGAGCGTAGTTAATTTATTGGTTGAAGAATAATTTTTGCCGTTTTTACTGAAAAAGGCGGCCAAATATATTATTAATCCGAGTTTTAAGAGTTCTGATGGTTGAAAAGTGATTGGTCCGAGACTTAGCCATCTTTGCGCTCCTCCGTACTTCATTCCCAACGAGGGTACAAAAACCAAAACACAGAGAGTTAATGAAATGAAAAAAAATAAAAGAGAAAATTTTTTGAATATTTTATAATTTATTTTTGAAGCAATAAAGAAGCAAATTATTCCCAGTAACCCGCCATATAATAATTGGTGAAAAAAATAATAATACGGTTTTCCGGTTTGTTCTTGAGAAATTACAGTCGAAGCATTAAAAAGTATTCCTAATCCGAAAATTAATAAAAAGAAAATTAATATAATTAATCTTTTGTGCGACTTTTTTTTCTTCATATTCTTTTTAAAACCTGTCCTGTTTTTTTTCCGGTAATTTGTTCGTTTTCAACAGCCAATTCGCCGTTAACGATAACATATTTTATTCCCGTTGGAAATTGATAAGGATTTTCAAATGTTCCTTTGTCTGAAATTTCATTCGGATTGATTAATACTAAATCTGCCCAATAGTCTTTTTTAATCAGTCCCCTGTTTTTTAATCCGATTTTTTTTGCCGGACCATGGGTTATTTTATAAATTGCTTCTTCCCAGCTAAGTAAATGTTCTTTTTCAACATATTTACTTAAAAATCTCGGAAAAGCGCCAAAACACCTAGGATGTACCAAGTCATTTTTTTTCCGATAATAATCAATGTTGTAACCAGCACTATCGGATGCGACAAAACTTAATTTATGAGTTAATCCGGCTTTAATATTTTCTTCGCTTAAAGTATTCAAAAAAATATTAACTCTTCCCTCTGAAATTAAGAGTAAATTAATAATTGCTTCTTCTACACTTACTTCTTGCGCTTTGGCGATCTCTGTAATTTTTTTTCCAATAAAAGCACGGTTGATTGGTGATGTGGCAATGGTTATATTGCCGTATTCATAAGATTTTTTTTCTTGCATTTCTCTAATAACTTTTTCTTTGATTGAGGCATCTCTTAATCTTTTTAATAATTGTGTTTTTCCTCCCTCGGCGACCCAATCGGGCAAAAGAATATATAGGACCGAACCAGTCACTGTATAAGGATAAACATCAAAATTAATATTGGCTTTGGTTTTTTCAATCATTTCAATTGCTTTTTTCATGTTTGGCCAGTGATTTTCACCCATTGCTTTTAAATGTGAGATTTCGGTATTTACTCCGGTTTTTTTGGCAATTTCAATTGTTTCTTCTATCGCTGGAATTAGTTCTTCTGCTTCGCCTCTGATATGGCTTGTGTAAAGTCCGTTAAAGGCTTTTACTGTTTTTGCCAGTTCAATTATTTCTTTAGTTGTTGACATTTTGGCATGACTATAAGCTAATCCTGTAGAAAATCCAAATGCACCTTGTTTCATTGCGGTTTTTAACATCTCTATGATTATTTTCAATTCTTTTGGTTTGAGTTCTCTGAATTCGTCTTTTATCAATCCTCTTCTTAATGTTGAATGTCCAACCAAACTAGCGAAATTAACTCCAATTTTTATTTTCTTTAATGAATCTATAAATTCTTGAAATGTTAGCCAGTTTAAATTTATTTGTTCCGGATCAGTCCATTTTTGTATGGCCTTTAATCCATCTTCAGAGATTAAAGGAGCCAAAGATGAACCACAATTTCCTCCCAAAATTGTGGTTATTCCTTGGCGCAATAAACTATCTTGATTAGAAATTGTAAAAAGGGTTAAAAATGTGTCAGAATGATTATTCAAATCAATAAATCCGGGAGTTAAATACATATCTTTAGCAAAAATAACCTTTTTGCCCTTTTTGGCATTAATGTTTTTATCGATTTTATCTATTTTGCCATCACATATTCCGACATCAGCTCGATATTTGGCACTATTGCTTCCATCAATTATAATTGCATCTTTTATTAAAATGTCATACATACAATAATTATTCGAATGATACGAATCTGTGTCCGAATCAACGAATATTTTATTTTATTAAATTAGAATCAATAAAAAATAAAATTAAACCGATAACAGTCATTACTCCGGAAATAATCCAAAAACGCATTGTAACTTTCGTTTCTGGCCATCCTTTTGCTTCAAAGTGGTGGTGAATCGGTGTTGATAAAAATATTTTTTTATGGCGGATTTTTTTAGAAATAACTTGTACAATAACGGATAGCGATTCAATTAACAGAATAAATCCAATTAATGGTAGAAAAAATAAAGTATTAGTAAGCATAGCAATAACTCCCAGCGTAATTCCTAATGCCATAACGCCAGTATCGCCCATAAAAAATCTTGCTGGATGAATATTAAACCAAAGAAACGCTAAAAGTGCTCCCACTATTGCTCCGCATAAAGTTGCGAGTTCTATTCTCCCTTGGTGAAAACAAATTACTCCATATGCGGCAAATGCAGACAAAAGAACCCCTCCCGACAATCCATCTAATCCATCGGTTTCATTAGCAGAAAATGCAGAAGCAACAATTGCCAAAATAAAAACAGGAATATACCATAACCCAATATTGAAATCTCCAACAAACGGAATGTGTAATAAGTCCCAGTCCAATTTAAAATAGAACCAATATGCACCAACGCAAGCAATTGCAGTATAAACAATAATTCTTTCTCGCATCAATAATCCTTTTCCCGTTCTTCCCATCCTGCTTATCCCCATAAAATCATCAATTAAACCGACTAAAGCAGCTAAAAACATTACTCCCAGCGGAAGTAATGTTTGTTTGCGAGTTAAAAAATTATAATCAGAAAAAATTGTGTCTGGCCCAAAAACTTTGGTTAAAATTAAAACAATAATTGCTAATCCAATAACCGTAACCCAAATCAAAATTCCTCCCATGGTAGGTGTCCCTTCTTTCTTTTTGTGAAGAGCGGTAAAAACTGGCGTTGTGCCCTCATCTCTAATGCCTTTTCCAAGTTTATATTTGTATAAAAAATGGGTAAGAACTGGAGTTGAAAAAAGCGCAATTATAAAAGCAACCGCAGCAACAGTTAAAATTTTTATTATTGGAAAAATATCTATTGCCATATCCAGGCAGTCTGTGCCCAATCAATGAGTTTTTCGGTATCGATTTCTCGTTGAGTTGAGCCCAAGACCACGGTAATTAAATAATTAGTAGATTCAATGTTTGAAATTGTCATTAAACATCCGCCTGCTTCTCCCGTATAACCGGTCTTTCCGCCAATTAATTGAGGAATTTTTCCCAAAAGCTGGTTAGTATTTGTTATTTTATGAATAATATTTTTATCAATAGAATAAATTGTTGCTTCGGATGTTTTTAAAATTTCAGCAAGTAAAGGAAATTGAAAGACGTATTCGGTAATAACAGCTATTTCTGATGTGGTTGATTGATTAAAAGAATCTAATCCCACTGGCTCTTTAAAGCTTGTGTTCATTAGTCCCAATTCTGTGGCCTTGCCATTCATTAAATTAATAAAGCTTTCATAGGGCATATCGGGGTTATCTTGAGCCAAAGACATTGCGGCGTCGTTTGATGATTGTACCAACATAATGTAAAGAAGATCTTTAATTTTCAATTTTTCTCCAACAACTAATCCTCCGCTGGTTCCATCTACGAGTATTGAATTTTCTGAAATTTCGATGATTTTTTCTAGATCGTAATTCTCCATAACAACAATTGCAGTCATTAATTTTGTTAAACTCGCAATTGGCAGAATTCTTCCTGTGTTTTTTTGATATAAAGTATTGTCTTTTCTGTTATTTCTAAAGTTTAAAATTATTGCCGATTTAGCAGAAATTTCTGGTTCAATTATTGCCCAATTTCTTATTGGCAAAAAATTACTTTCAGCATTTTCAATAACGGGAAGAGTCGAAATAATTTTATCGCCCTGTGTTTGGTTGATATTTGCTTGCATTGGCTTGTTGTCTTTTCCAATCAGCAATAAAACCCACGCAATTGTGATTAACAATAAAACTACCAATATTTGCAAATAATATTTTTTCAACATTGCTTTCATTATAGCACAAAAATAAAAAATCTACAGTAACAATTCTATAGATTTTAAGACGATAAGTTAAGTTATGATTAATCAAAATTGTTTTTACCAATTGTATCCATACTCTTCTCTTAAATTAACGTAAAATTTATTTGCATTAAAGAAAGTTTTAATAACCATTTTTAATTCATCAACATATTCTGATTTTTGTAAATTATCTAATTGTTTTATCATTTTATTCCTATAGTCGTTGGTAATCTTTCTGGTGCTGTCAAAACATCTATTTTTAAGCATAGCTTTTAAAAGATATTCTTTTTCGGTGTTGGATAATTTTTTTCCAGCGTATTGTTTTATGTCTACAAATTGGGACAAGGCCCATACAACAAAAGTAATTGTTCCTTTTTCTAAATCTGCAAATTGGTCTTGATAATCCTTTTCAGGATTTTTGGCAATATTCATATTTAAGCAAAAATCTCCAGCATCATTTATAATCTGAGCGCCCGTACCAAACCAAGAACCAACTTGCTTAAACAATTCTATGATTTTTTCACTTTTTCCGGCCATAATCGGGCCCATCGCAAAAGAGCAACCGTAAAACCTACCTGAAAAAAGATATGCTCTTTTGGTATAAAAATCTTTTATGTTACTTTCGTTTAATTTGTCAAAATTCGCGATATTTAAAAAATTTAGTTCAAAAGATTGTCCTACTTGAATTGCTTCGTTAGATTCGCTTATTTCTTTCAATAACCTTAATTTTATTTTATCTTTAAGGGCTGTATCTAAAATTGTTTTTTCTGCCAATTCTCTGAAAAAATGACTTGCTATGTGGCATAATTTTTTATCTACCTCGGTTTTAACTTCTTTTTTATCATCTAAATGCCAATTTTGATAATACGACGCCATATTATAAAATTCTCCAGCGGCAATAATTTTTAGATGATCCAAATTTAATCTTTTTATACCACACGAATTTAACGATAATTGAACCACAATATCTCGTAATCTTCCGCCATTTAAGGCTCTGTTTCTTCTGCCATCATATAATTTTTTCATAAAATTCACGGAAACTAAATCCATTTCAGAAAATGCTTGATTTATTATATTGTCCATTACCTTTGAAACCTCCTTGGTAATTTTCATCTTTTCTTTTTCGTATGTTTTTCTGTTTTTCATTTTTTATTTTCTTTGTTCGTATTAGTAGCGGAGGATGGAATTGAACCACCAATTCTTCCATATGATAGAAGCGACTTACCGTTAGTCTACCCCGCCATAATTATTTAAATCTTTTGATTTTTTTAAAGCTATCTTGAGCCAAACAGAATATTTGTTTGGATTTTTTAAAATATCTTTTTTTAATTTTTTTAAAGAGACCCATTTGTAATCCATTATTTCTTTTTTGTTTGGTTTTGGTATTCCATCGAATTTACCGATAAATACGCAATCATATTCATTCTCTATGAGTCCATTATAAAGGCCTGCATTATAAATAAAACAAAATAATTTTTTTAGTTTGCAATCAAAACCCATTTCTTCTTTTAATCTTCTGTGTATGGCTTTTGAATATGTTTCATTTGGTCTAGGATGACTACAAACACTGTTTGACCACAATTTTGGGGAATGATACTTGTTTTTAGCGCGTTGTTGAATTAATAATTGATTTTTTGAATTAAAAACAAAAATAGAAAATGCTCTGTGTAATTCTCCATTTTTATGGGCGTTTAATTTTTTTTCAATGCCGAGTTTTCTGTTTTGCTTATTCACTATTACTACGTGATTTTTATGTCTTATCATTTTTTTTCTTTTCCGTAAATTTGATACTTAATTCTTTCAATTGTTCCTTGTCAATTTTACTCGGCGAATTCATCATTAAATCACGACCATCGCCGGCCTTGGGAAATGCGATTACTTCACGGATACTTGGTTCATTATTTAGAATCATAATTAAACGGTCAATTCCCATGGCAATTCCTCCGTGTGGCGGAACTCCGTAACTGAATGCTTCAAGCATGTGTCCGAATTTTTCTAAAACATCTTCGGTTTTGTTGCCCATCAATTCAAATACGGCTTGTAAAATTTTTGGATTATGTTCTCTAATTGAACCACCCCCAATTTCATAACCGTTACAAACAAAATCATATTGGTGCGCCAAAATCGTTTCTTGATTTTTGTTAAGATATTTGATAAATTCTTTTTCTGGCAAATTATCTGGATTTTGTGCTTTAGTGAATGGATGATGCGTTGCGTCCCAACGTTTTTCAGTTTCTTTCCATTCAAATGCTGGAAAGTCAATTACAAATCCAAACGCTAATTCGTTTTTGTCGTTCTTATCTTTGCGTAAATCTGGTTTATCAGAATTATATTTTTCCATCGCCTCCTTGTAAGTTAAACGTGGAAATGGAATTTGAGTTATATGTTTTTCGGGACAAATTTTAGCTACCATCTCAATGGTCATTTTTTCCATTAATTCCAAAATTTCATCTTGGGTTGGAAAACTTGTTTCAACGTCTAATTGAGTAAATTCCGGTTGTCTATCCCCTCTTGCGTTTTCATCTCTAAAACAGCGTGCAATTTGAAAATATTTTTCAATCCCTCCCACCATTAATAATTGTTTGTATTGTTGTGGTGATTGTGGAAGTGCATAAAATGTTCCTTCATATAATCTTGAAGGAACAACATAATCCCGAGCGCCTTCGGGAGTTGATTTGGTTAAAATTGGTGTTTCTATTTCTAAAAATTCTTTATCGGACAAAAAATTTCTGATAAATTGAATAACATTATGTCTCAAAATTAAATTATTTTTTACTCTTTCTCTGCGGACATCAAGATATCTGTATTTTAAGCGAAGTTCTTCATTAATTTCATAGCCGTTAGTGTCAACAGCAAATGGAGGTGTTTCTGCTTTATTGATGATTTCTAGTTTTTTCGCCTGCATTTCCACTGTTCCTGTGGGAATATTTTTATTTACCATTTTTTCCGGTCGGGCATTAATTGTTCCTTCAATTGCAATAACCCATTCATTTCTTAACTCTTTAGCAATTTCAGCGTCGGCAAATACAACTTGCAAAACTCCTGATCTGTCGCGTAAATCAATAAAAATAATCTTGCCGTGGTCTCGGCGATTATGCACCCATCCGGCAACTTTTATTTTCTCCCCTATTTTATTTATTGTTTCATTAATATTAGTCCGTTCCATACCCCGTAGTAGATTTCTTATTAATTAAAATTAATATTGCCGCTCCGCAGCAGTGAGAAATTCACTACGGAGCACATCTTTTATTTTATCATAAATATTTAAAAAATAAAATAAAATCCCCCGCAACTGCGGGGGTTTTTATTCAATGCTTAAAATTTTATAATGAATTTTACCGTTTGGGGTTTGGACAATTGCTTCATCTCCCTTTTTTTTACCTAAGAATGCCCTACCCAATGGCGATTCATTTGATATCATTCCTTGCGAAGGATTAGCCTCTTCCGACCCCACCAGCACAAATTCTTTTTTGGTTTCGCTGTTTTTTATAACAATTCTGCATCCGACTTCAACTTTATCGTATTTGTGTTTTTTGTTAACAATAACTGCTTCGTTTAATAATTGTTCAATTTCTCTTATTTTTCCTTCATTGAATGCTTGCGCTTCTTTCGCTTCTGTATATTCGGCACTTTCTGAAATATCTCCTCTTTCTTGGGCTTCTTTGATTTGTTTGGAAATTTCTTTTTTATTTTCTTTTAATTCCTTCAGTGTTTCATGAAGTTCTTTGAATTTTTCTTGGCTGATATATTTCATGATATTTATAAAACTGCAAAGCCATTCGAAATGGCGTGCAGACATTAATAATTTTTTTATTATTATTTAATAATACCGTAAATAAAACCTTTGTCAATCTTTTCAAATGTGTTTGAGAGCAAAATTTTACTTTGTGAAATACCAATTTAATGTTTCTTTGGCAACAGCGACTGACATTCCCCCTATTTCTGCGCCGTTTTCAATAAGTACTACAATGACAATTTCCGGATTTTCATAAGGTGCAAAAGCCGTAAACCACGAATGCGCATAGGTTTTATTTTTGAATGTTTCTGCTGTTCCGGTTTTTCCCGCAACATGCACGGATAAATTATTCAATGATGTTGCGCTTCCAGAAACAATGGTTTCTCTCATGCCCTGTTTTACAATGTCAAAATATTCTTGTTTAATTGAAATTTTTCTGATTATTTCTGGTTTTGAATTTTGAAGTAATTGAGGTTCATATAAAGTTCCATTATTGGCAATAGCCGAAATAGCTAAAGCCAGTTGTAAAGGACTTATCGTAACATCTCCTTGGCCAATAGATGTATTATAAGTGTCGCCAATATACCATTTTTCATTTTTGTTTTCTTTTTTCCATATTTCATCGGGAATTAGCCCGGTTTTTTCCTCGGGTAAATCAATTCCTGTTTTTTGTCCCCATCCGAATAATTCAAGATAATTTTTTATCCTGTCTATGCCTAATCCTTGTTGGTTTCCATATCCTCCGCCAATAGTGTAAAAATATACATCACAAGATTCGGCAATTGCTTTAATCATATTAACTGTACCGTGTATACTCCAATCTTTAAATGTCCAATAAATTTTTCCTGATTCATTATACAGATTAATATATCCGGGACAATTTATTGTTTTTAAAGGATTAATAATATTTTCTTGAAGCGCTGCTAGAGCAAGCATGGGTTTAATTGTTGAACCAGAGGGATAGCCACCGGAAATTACTCTGTTAATAAGCGGAAAATTATTATTATGAAATAGGTTATTTATGTATGTTGCATCTCCTTTAATAAAATTGTTGTTATCAAAACTTGGCAAACTGACTAAAGCTAAAATTTTTCCGTTGCGCGGATCCATTGCCACTGCAGCTGCGCGCGAAGTGGAAAGTTGAGAAAGTTTTGATTTCAATGATTGATAGAGTATTTTTTGCAATTTTGAATCAATAGACAGAGTAAGATTTTCTCCTTCAATCGGTTGTTTGGTTGCTAATATTTTTTGTGTCTGACCAAGATTATTAATTTCAGTTAACTCTTTGCCGTGAACCCCTTTTAATTGTTGATTGTAAGTTTGTTCGATGCCTGTACGTCCGATATAATCATCTAAAAAATATCCTTCGTTTTTAACTTCTTTCATTGTAACTTTCCCTAAATAGCCCAAAATGTGCGCAAAAATTAATCCGTCTTGATACTCTCGTTTACTGTTTTTTTGAATTTTAATTTCCGAAATATCGGAAAATTCAGATTCCAATAAAATTGCTTTGCTGTTTTCTATGTCTTCGGCAATTATAATAGGATAAGCAAATTCAATATTTTCTTCTATTTTTGTGTTTATAGTATCTTCGGAAATATTCAATATTTTGGCCATTTTTTTAATAATAATTTTATAGTCGGATTTTTTCTTGAAATCAAACGGCACAATCATCAAGTCTAATTTTGGGACATTAATTGCTAAGGGTATTTTATTGCGATCGTAAATTATTCCCCTGAGCGGTTCTATGGGATATGAACGGATTCTGTTATTTTCTGCCAAATTTTTCCAATAGTCACCTTTTAAAATTTGCAAATCAAAGCTTTTAATGGTGAGAATGATTAAAATAATAATTGTAAAAATCAAGAAAAATCCCAACACTTTTTCTTTAATTGGCTTTTCAATTTTTTCACGTTCGCTTTCAGGAGAATCTTTTAATTTTTTTGAATCTAGTAAAATTTCTTCTGTTTCAATGTCTTCGCTGAATTTGCGTTTTATTTTGTATTTATTTGATTTTATCCACATACCATTTTTCAATATAAAACATTGGCAATGCTAAAATTAAACTATAAATAATTCTAATAATCAATTTTGATAAATAAAAATCATATCCCGTATCGGATATTTTGAAAAAAAATAATAAAATTAACTCATAAAAAATTATTGCGCTTGTAAAAATTAAAATGATTGACAGTTTATTTTCTTTTTTGAAGTATTTTTGATTTAAAAATTGTGTTAGAAAAGAAGATAGTAGCATGCCGATTGTTGAAATTCCCAAGATATTATATGAAGAATAAAAATCTAAAAATAATCCGAGTGAAATTGTCCACAACAAGGCTTTTTTCCAGCCAATCAAAATAGTTAAACCAATTGAGATTAACAAAAAAAGATTGGGAAATACGTTAAAGATTTTAAGGTTCGGTAAAATCCCAACTTGCAAAAAGAAAATGACAATAATATATAGAACTATACAAAAATATTTCATAAATTTCTAATTATTCTAATCAAATCTCAATTTGGGTTAATTAGACTGATTGGGTCAATTGATTATTTTATAATAATAACCTGTTCTAGTTTAGAAAAATTAACCGCTGGGGTAATTGTAATTTTTTGAAAAATTTGATTATCCGATTGATCAATTGTTTCTATTGTCCCGATAAAAATTCCCTTGGCATAAAGATTATCGGTGCCAGAAGTAATAATTCTTTCTTTTAACTCTATTTTTTCGGTTTTTGGTATAAAGTCCATAAAAATCTCGCTTTTTTCATTTTTTTTAATTAGTCCCTCTGTTCTGTTATTTTCTAACATTGCCGCAATATTCGAATCTTTACTGCTGATAAGTATTACCTTAGAAAATCCTTCTAAAACTTCGCTAATTCGACCTACAAGAGCTTTTTCTTGCGAAATTACCACCATGCCAGTTTTTATGCCATGTTTTGTCCCTTTATTGATTAAAATCCAGTCTTGCAACCCTTGAATGTCTTTGCCGACAACAAAAGCAATGTCGGTTTTTATTTGTTCTGCTTTTGAAATATTAAGCGCTTGTTTTAATACTTCATTTTCTTGTTTTATGGTTTTTAATTCAGCAATTTCTGTTTCCAATATAATATTTTTTTCTTTTAAGGCAAGATTTTCTGTGTTGAGTTCGCTGATAGAAATTAAAACCTGAAAACAATTAATAATTCCTTTTCCGGCATTAGAAAATAATCTTTCAATCGGAGAAAATACCGCATAAACAAAATTCCCAAGTCCTTTTGTAAGACCGGGGATTAAATTTATAATTGCTAAAGCAACTACTAAAATTAAAATAGTTAAAAACGCTTTATTCATTTTATTTTGGAACTTCGCCGTAATCCATTTGTACTAAAACGCTTCTTAATTTATCTAAATCTTCTAAAATAATGCCTGCTCCGCGGGCAACCGCCGTTAAAGGATCATCAATTATTTTAACTGGCACTTTGGTCTTTTCTTTAATTAATTTATCAATTCCGCGCAACATGCTTCCTCCGCCGACCAAAACCAATCCCCGATTCATTAAATCTGAAATTAATTCTGGTGGAGTTTGTTCGATTGTTTCTTTAATTGCTGTGATAATCGATTCATTGGAAGCATATAAGGCTTCTCTGATTTGATCACTGTTGACTGTAATTTCTTTAGGAAGCCCGGTTGTCAAGTCTCTTCCACGCACTGTTGTTTCTAAAATTTCGTCTAATTCATATGCTGAACCGATTGTAATTTTTAAATCTTCTGCTGTTCTCTCCCCTAATACAATTTTTAATTCATCGTGAGCATAATTTATAATGTCTTGGTTTAATTTATCACCGGCGATTTTTAATGTTTGACTGGCAACAATTCCGCCCAATGATATAACAGCAATATCTGTTGTTCCTCCGCCGATATCAACAATCATATTCCCGACAGCTTCTTGGACCGGTAATCTTGCGCCAATTGCTGCTGCCATTGCTTCTTCAACTAAATAAACCTCTCTTGCGCCTGCGCTTAAAGCAGCGTCTTTTACTGCTTTTTTTTCAACTTCAGTAATTTCTGAAGGAATGCCGATAATTATTCTCGGTCGAGGAAACAAACTAAAACTGTCTTTATGAATTTTATGAATAAAATAACGAAGCATTTGCTCGGTTACTTCAAAATCAGAAATAACCCCTTCCTTTAATGGTCTGGTTGCGGTAATGTGTGCGGGAGTTCTGCCAATCATTCTTTTTGCTTCAACGCCTATTGCTAAAACTTGTCCGGTTTTTTGATTTACGGCAACTACCGAAGGTTCATTGATAATAATCCCCTTTTCTTTTACGTAAACAAGGGTTGTGGCAGTGCCCAAATCAATTCCAACATCTTTGGAAAATTTACCAAATAATTTATTAAACATATTAGTATGACTTAGCAAATAATACTTCGTATTTTCCTTCCTTTGCGCATTTTATACAAACATCTTTTTTATTTTTTTGATCGAAGGGAATACATCTTATTGTGGCTTTTGTTTCTTCTTGTATTTCTTTTTCACATTTTGGATTTCCGCACCAATGCGCTTTTATAAATCCGCCATTGTTTTCTAAAATTTTTTTGAATTCTTTATAAGATTTTACTTTGCGGATATTTTTAATCGTGAATTCTTTTGATTTTTCGTAAAGTCGTTTTTGCATTGCGTTTAATAATTTTTCCGGATCAAATTGTTTTAAATCAATGTTTTCTTTTTTTAATAAATCTCTTGAAGCATAAGTAATTTTATTTTCTTTAACTTCTTTAGGGCCGATTTCAATTCTTAATGGCGCGCCTTTTAATTCCCATTCATTAAATTTCCAGCCCGGTGTTTGTTGTTCGTTTTTATCAATGAAATAGTCGATTTGTTTGTTTCTAATAATTTTTTCTATTTTTTCAATATATTCAAATATTTTAGAATCATAAGTAATTGGAATTATTACTATTGGATATTGGGCTAATTTTGGAGGTAATATCAATCCTTTATCATCTCCATGCGCCATAACTATTCCGCCAATCATTCTTGTGCTTACTCCCCAAGATGTTTGCCAAACATATTTTTTATTTCCCTTTTCATCTAAAAATTGAATATTAAATGACTTAGCAAATTCTTGTCCTAATTGATGAGAAGTTCCCATTTGTAATGCTTTGCCGTCTTTCATCAGCGCTTCAAATGTAAGCGTATATTTTGCTCCTGGAAATTTTTCGGATTCGGTTTTTTCTCCTGGAATGCAATAAATTCCTAAATATTCTTCGGCAAAATCATTATACATTTTTAGTACTGTTTTTGTCATTTCATCTGCTTCTTTTTCGGTTGCATGTGCCGTATGCCCTTCTTGCCAAAGAAATTCCATTGTGCGTAAAAACAATCTTGTTCTCATTTCCCATCTGACAATGTTTGCCCATTGATTTACCTTAAATGGTAAATCGCGGTGAGAATGAATCCAGTCGGAAAAAGCATCATACATTACTGTTTCTGATGTTGGTCTGATAGCGAGTTTTTCTTCTAATTTTTTTCCTCCGCCATGAGTAATCCACGCAACTTGCGGATTGAATCCTTCAACATGTTCTGCTTCTTTTTTAAAAAATTTTTCAGGAATAAAAAGAGGAAAATAAACATTATTTACGCCTAATTTTTTTATTTTTACGTCCATTACTTTTTGGATGTTTTCCCAAATCGCATAACCATAAGGCCTGATAATCATACATCCTTTAATTGGGGCATAATCAGCAAGTTCTGCCCGCAAGATTATGTCATTGTACCATTTTGAAAAATCGTCTGATTGTTTGGTTAACATATAATTTATTTCTACTTTATCTCGCCCCGCAGCTGCGGGGCTTATTTCTATTTATTTCTGTTCTGAAATTAGCTTACGCGAAATTAGCTCACTGCGTTCGCGAAATTTATAGAAATTAAAAAAGCTTAATTACATCTCTTAATGTGATAATAAGCATTAAACCAATTAGAATTATAAAACCAAGAGCGTGCGCCAATCTTTCGGTTTTAAATTTTATTGGACTTCCTTTTATTTTTTCAATTAATAGAAATAACAATCTTCCGCCGTCTAGTGCCGGAAAAGGTAAAATATTAATAATTGCCAAATTAATTGATAATATTGCGGCAAACTGTAAAACATAAATCCAGCCAAGATGTACTACTTGAGAGGTTAAGACTGCAATCCCTACTGGCCCGGCAATTTCGCCAATTATTTTTCCTTGAAGTAGTAATGTTTTAATTAATATCCAAAACATTAAAACCATGGTTGCTGCTAATTTTCCGGTTGTTTCAAATCCTTTTAAAATTGCTTTATACCACGGATATGATATTAATCCAGTTTTAGACATGGCAATACCCAATGCTCCTTCTTCTTTTGGCGGGTCAACGCGCGGAGTTAGATTTTTTTCTAATATTTTATCCCCTCTTTTAACAGTTATAGTGATTTCTTCTCCAACATGAAAAGCAATGAACTTTTGAACGTCTTCGATATCGTTAATTTTTAATTTTTCATTTTTAATTTTTAATTCCAGTATTGAATCGCCGACTTTTATTTCGGCATTTTCAGCCGGAGAATTTTTTGCTGTTTCCACAATTTGTATTTGAATGTTTTTATAGTTTTTTTCTTGCCCTTGTTCAACTATGGTCGGAACGCCAAGCATATGCACGACGGAAAGTAAAATTATTGCTATGATTAAATTCATTACAACTCCCATTACTAAAATAATTGCTCTTTTCCAAATTGGTTTATTATAAAAGGCACGAGGACTTTTACTTCTTTCCTCGTCCTCCGTAGTCTCTGACGAAGGAGAGTCTTCACCAAATATTTTAACAAAACCGCCAAGCGGTACGGCATTTAAAGAGTAAGTTGTTTCTCCTTTTTTTATACCAAAAATTCTCGGTGGAAATCCGAAACCGAATTCTTCAACTTTTACTCCTGCTTTCTTGGCGCTGATAAAATGCCCTAATTCGTGGGCAAAAATCAGTAATCCCAATATTAAAATAAAAACAATAATAGTTAAAATCATATAGTCATGATGTCCGTTTCTTTGGCTTTGTGCATTTCGTTAATTTTTTTATTATAATCATCCATTAATTTCTGTAAATCGTCTTTGGCGCGGAATTTATCGTCTTCGCGTAATTCTCCTTTCTTTTCCATTTCTTGAATTTCTTTCCAAACTTTTTCTCTATGCAAACGCATAGAAATTTTTGTTTCTTCGGATTTTTCCGAAGCGATTTTCACATATTCTCTTCTTTGCTCTTCATCTAATGAAGGAATGTTTATCCTGATTAAGTCTCCATCAACAACCGGGCTGAATGGAGATTTGTTTCTTACTCCTCTTTCAATCTCCTGCATAACGGTTTTGTCCCAAGGTTGGATAGTGATTAATTTTGCGCCAATAACATTAATCGCCGCCAATTGTTTCAAAGAAAATTTTTGGTTATAACATTCAATTTCAATATCTTCCACCATTGTCGGTGTTGCTCTGCTGGTTTTGATTTTCCCTAGCTCGGCTTTTAAAAATGCCAACGCTTTTTCAAATTCTTGTTTTAAATTTTCTAATAATTGTTTATACATAAATTTCAAGAACAAGATTTTCTAATGCGAGTCTTGTATTAATATTGGTGTTTGAAATTAAATCTTTAATTTTGTTTATTTCTTTGATTTTATTTAATAAAGAAAAGTCATGTTCTGTTATCAATTTTTCCCTAAACCAAAATAGCCAAGAATTAAGAATTGTAAAAATTTCATTTATGTCTTTATTTTCGGATTTTGTAATTTTTTCAATATGTTTTAAAATATCATTTAGTGGTTTATTTAAAATGTTAACATGTTCTTCATTAATAAAATCTTTCGCTGTTTTATTTAACGATACTGATTTAAATCTGACTTCTTGTAAACGAGAAAGGATTGTTTTTGGCAATAAGTCCGGTAGTGATGTAACTAAAATTAAAATAGTGTTGCCTGTCGGTTCTTCCAATGTTTTTAAGAGGGCATTTGATGCCTCAATATTCATTGTCTCGGCATTATTGATAATAGCAAATTTATAAAAACTGTTATAGGGCGAGAGCGTAAGATGTTTTTTAATTTCTTTAATTTGATTAATTATTATTTCTTTTTTGTCTTCTTTAGGCGCTATGCAAAGAATATCAAATTTGTCTGTTTTCAAAAATTCGGCGAATTCTAAGGCAGTATTCATCATTTCTTGATTTACGCCGTTATAAAATAAATAAGCATGCGCTAATTTTCCATTTTTGGCCGCATTTTTCAAAAATTTCAACATATAATTAAAATTATTATGTTGCCCCGCAATAGTTGAGAATTCACTACGAAGCATAAATTTAGATTATCATATTTACCCTTCTTTCGCAAACTTGCTTATGAATTTTAATATTTCTTTTTTAAATCTTTCTTCAGAAAATTGCTTAGCATGTTCATAAATAAATTGTGGGTTATAATTTTTAAGATTAAGTCGTAATCTGCGCATGCCATCTGCTAAAATAGCAGGATTTTGATAATCAAAAAATTCTCCGGTTTTTCCCTCGATAACTGTTTCTGTTGCTCCTCCCTTGCGAAACGCTAAAACCGGTTTACCATACGACATTGCTTCAACTGGCGTGATTCCAAAATCGTCTTCTGTTGGAAAAATAAATGCTGTGCAGTTTTGATAATATTCTCTTACTTTTTCATCGGATTGAAATCCCAAGAATTTTATATTTTTCTTTGCCATTCTTTGTAGGTTTAATTTTTCCGAACCGTCTCCGATAATTATTAATGGTAATCCCAACTTATTAAATGCTTCAATTGCAATATCAATCCTTTTATATCTACGAAGCTGACTTACGATTAAATAAAATTCGTTTGGAAATTGATCATTTGAAAATTGAGATTTGTTTGGAAATTGGAAATTGGAAATTGGAAATTGAACGGGCGGGTAAATTACCACAGAATCACGTTTATAATATTTATATATTCTTTGTTTTACTGTTTCGGAACATGCAATGAATTTATCTACTCGTTCTGATGCTTGTCTGTCCCAAACCCTGAAATAATGAAGTAAAATGTTTTTTCTTGATTTGTCCCATAGGTATCTGGTTGGGCTAAAACAATAACAAATATGTGTTGTTTTGGGGCGTGTAATAATTCCTTTAATAAACGAGTGACTTGTTGAAATAACAATATCAAAATCGCGCAAATCAATTGTTTCAGCTGCAATTGGTAAGAATGGTAAAAGTAATTGGTAATGTTTTTTGAAAAATTTTGGAAGTTTTTGTAAAAATGAAGCATTTATTCTTCTAATTGGGAGTAATTGTTTTTTGATTTTCGGATCGTAAAATAAGGTGAAAAGTTCAGCATCCTCAAAAATATCCGCTAAAACTTTAAATGTTTTTTCTGCTCCACCGTATGAAGTTAAATATTCGTTTATTATTGCAATTTTCATATATCTGGAGGTTTAATCTCCTCAAAATTTTGGATATTAAAATGATTAGATTAATTAGAAATTAACAGGTTTAATGTTTCTTGAGCACATTTTAACCAAGAAAAACGTTGAACATTTTCGTGTCCGCGTTTGATTAATTCGTTTTTAAGTTGTTGATTTTGAATAATTTTATATATACCTTTGGCAATATTTTTTGGTCTGTAAGGGTTTACCAATACTGCGCTTAATTTGTTGTTATCGGGATTTCGGATAATTTCCGGCATACTTGAAATATTTGAACAAACAACCGGAGTGCCAATCTTTTGTGCTTCTAAAATTGGGATTCCAAACCCCTCATAGAACGAGGGAAAAACAAAGATGTCGGCATTTTTAAATAATTCCCATTTTTCATTGACTTTTACATATCCCGTACAAATAATATCTTTTTTGATATTTTTATTAATTTTATATCCTAAATTCGGACCAGCTAAAACTAATTTATGCGGAATTTGATAATTTATTTTTAAAAAATCAAATGCTTTAATCAGACCATTAATATTTTTTCTTTTATCTCCTCTACCCAAGTATAAAATATAATTTTGAATTTTTAATCTATTTGTCGGTGGGCAAAATTTTGAACTTTGAATTTCTTCTGTTGGATCCCCCACTCCGTGATAAATAATAAAAATTTTTTCCGGATTAATATGGTAATATTTTATTAAATCATTTTTTGTAGATGTAGACGGAACAATAATTTGATTTGCTTTACGAGAATTTCTTTTTGTAACCCATCTTAACAATTTTCTTTTAAAGAATGGATACATTTTTGGTAATTTTTCAAATTCCAATCCTTGAATTGTAACAATTAATTTTGTTTTTTGAGGTACAAATGGACACAGGTGCGCAGGAACGAACAAAATATTGTATTTATTATTCCACATTTCCCAACTTAATCGAAAAATTGTCCAAAATTTACGTAAGGGCCAATTTAATTGTTTTAAAATATATTTTGGATTTTCTTTTAATATTTCTGTAATTTGTGGAGTTAATATAAAAATTTGATTATTTTCAAAACCATCAACTTTTGAAAAATTTTGTAGCAAACAATAAATATATTCTTCTACTCCGGTTCTGTGTTCTAATGGTATGTTTATTGATATGGCAATTTTCATGGTTTATCTATTTCGGACAAATTATTTTATTTTTTAGACATAATTGAACGCTTGTATATCTCTAAATTTTCCAACACTGCGCCCGCACCTTTGGCAACACAAAGTAATGGATCGTTGGCAATATAACAAGGAACACCCGTTGTTTTAGTAATTAAATCATCCAAATTAGATAAAAGCGCTCCGCCTCCAGATATAAACATTCCTCTGTCCATTACATCCGATGCTAATTCTGGCGGAGTAATCTGTAAAACATTTTTTATCGCCCTAATGATTTCTTTTAATTCTCCGGAGATTGCATCAACCACTTCTTTATTAGTAATTTCGATAATTTTTGGAAGACCTTCAATTAAATCTCTACCTTTTATTTTAATGCTTCCTCTTTCAGAATTTAAAATTGCGCTTCCAATTTGGATTTTAATTTCTTCCGCTGTCCTATCTCCAATTGCCAGATTATGTTTTCTTCTTATGTAGTCAGCAATAGCTTTATCTATTTTGTCTCCGGCAACTCTAACTGAAGACCATGCAACAATTCCGCCTAAAGAAATTATTGCTACGTCAGTTGTACCTCCTCCTATATCAACAATCATATTTCCAACAGGCGAATTAATTGAAACTCCTGCACCAATAGCCGCTAATACCGGTTGTTTGGCAATATAAGCTGATTTTGCTCCGGATTGAAGTGCGGCTTCAATTACTGCTCGTCTTTCTGTAGAAGTTATGCCGGCAGGAACAGAAATTAAAACTTCTGGCCTGAAAATTCTAAATTTACCACTTGCTTTATTAATAAAATAAGAAAGCATTGCTTGGGTTACTCGATAATCAGCAATCACGCCATCACGCAGAGGTCTAGATGCAACAATTGAATCTGGCGTTCTACCAATCATTTCTTTTGCTTTATTTCCTACCGCTAATACCTTATTGTCATCAACAGCAATGGCAACAACCGATGGCTCATTAATCACCACTCCTTTTTCCGGGATATAAACTAATGTATTTGCAGTACCTAAATCAATGCCTATTTTTTTTACAAACATGTTCCTTCGCCTTGCTCAGTCAAATTTAAAATTAAAAATGAAAAATTCAAAATTAACTTTTAACTTTTGACCTTTAATTTTTAACTTTCCTCTTCTCCCTTTATTCTATATTAGTCTTTAAGTGTTGGCAAGTGTTTAATGTTGAGTTATCATAATAATATGACCAAAAAAACACGCAGAATTATTTTTTATATTTTTGTGGGAATTTTTATTATTACTGTTCCAATGATAATTCTTTATGCTTTGGGATATAGTTTTGATTTAGAGAAAAAAACAATTGTTGCCACTGGCGGAATTTATTTAAAATCAGAACCAACAAAAGCGCAAATTTATATTAACGATAAATTTAAAACAATAACTAGCAAATTGATTAAAAGATTAACTCCGAAAATTTATAATGTGAAGTTAGTCAAAGAAGGCTTTTATTCTTGGGAAAAGGATTTAACTGTTCAACCGAATCTTGTAACTAAAGCGAATAATATAATTTTACTTCCGATAAATCCTAAAATTTCTTTAGTCGCTACTTCCAGCCAGGAATATATTGATTTTAATGCCGAATTGAACCCCGAGCCGTATTATATTGTTAAAAACAATCTGTACCGCGCAAAGGATAAGAAATTATTAGCGCAAAATGTGTTAAATTATATAATTTATAAAGATGGAATCATTTATTTGGATAATATTAGCGGTAAAATTTTTGAATTGGATTTAACTTCGTTGAAAACAGCGGAGTTTTTTGATAGTGTTTATCCTAATTTAAACAAGGGAAAATGGATTTTATCTAAAGATAATAAAAAACTGCTTTGTCAAAAAGACAAATCAGTAGAAATTGTGTGGCTGGATGATGTAACCAGTAATTCAATTATTAGAAAAAAGGGGGATTTGGAAAAAATTGATTTAGGACAGAAAATAAATCAGGTTATTTGGTATCCAAGAACAAATGAACATCTGATTATTGCCGCCGACGACGCAATCTTGTTTACCGAATTGGATAATCGTTTACCGCGCAATACAATAAATTTCATCACCTCCGAAAAACCACAGATAAAATATAACTCATCAAACAAAATTCTTTATTTTATGAGTCAGAACAAATTATATCAAACGGAGTTGTAATTTGTTTCAAAATATAAAAAAATCGCGGGGAGAGACACAAGGCCCCTTCCCCGCGCGATATCAAATCCACTCTTTCAGTGGAGTTTTTTGTTTTACTCTCCATATCATAAGCGGGAATGCGATACTGAATGCGGCAACAAACATATAGATCGGTAATATATAGTTAGAAAATGTGTGTTCAGTAATCGCAAATAACACCAGAGAATAAGCAATCGCGAACATGCCCCACGCAAATGGACGATCTTTATCGGGATTGTTCCAAACAAAGATAATCGTAGGAATAGATGCGCAGGAGTCTGCAATGATTGCAATATAAAGAGCGTACTGTACGAGTGTCCGGCTTTGACGCATGCCGAGCCACATCACCAAGGAAAGAATTCCGATTATCAGGCATACTTGTTCTAGGCGATCGAGTTTTGTCAATTTCCCCCGCTGTTTTATCACTACGATAACAGTAACAATTAGTGGGTTGATAAACCCGAACACCGCTGGCCATATGTTGGATCCGGCACCAGAGCTTTTATATGTAAGCAAAAGCGCCAGACCAATCAGCGTCCAAAGCGACCAACTGGTAAGCCTTGGATGAATTTTGCCCTGATACGTTCTCAGGGCATATGGAATCATACTGATTATCACCAACAAGCCCGATATTAAGCCGATTATTTCTTTGTTCAACGAACCTCTCCTCTTATTTTTAGATACTATAATTATAGCACAAAATCACTAATTTTGTCAAGCAAAAAGCCTCGAATAAAATCGAGGCTTTTATGTCGACATAATAAATGATTTTTTATTTTATTTTTTTGTCTCTATACATCTCATTAAACTCTTTTAACTTTGCACCGACAATTGTGTCGCAGGTTTTGGTGCACATTCCGCATAAAACGCATTTTCTGATTTGTTCTTCAATTTCCGGAAGCTCGGAATCATTTTCTTTAACATTTAACATCCTATATCTGATTAAATTTTTGAATTGTTTTGGTCCAGTCTCCCCTTTCTTGGCGGTTATCCATGCCGGACATTTATTTTGGCAATAGGCGCATTCCATACATGGCCATTCTTCAATTCCCAATGGTTTCATTGGAAGCTTGATGTTGTCATAAATTTTCGCCTTACTAAACATCGTGTTCGGATTTAAAACATCGGTTGGGTCAAAAATATTTTTGATTTCTTTCAAATACTTTGTGATTTTTCCGCCCCATTGTTTTTTAATATACATACTTCTGCATCTGCCTCCGCCATGTTCAGTAGAAGTTGTGCCGTCATATTTAAAAACCGCTTTATAAACTCTATCGGCAATTTTTTTAATTGTTTTAACGTGTTTGGTTGTTGATGCCTCAATAACCGGATCAATATGAATAGTTCCTGTTCCAGCGTGACCGTATAAAGCAACTTGAATATTTAGATCTTTAAATATTTTTCTCAAATCTTTCAATAAATCTGGAATATCTTTAATTCGAACCCCAACATCATCAATTGAAACTAATGGTTTTGTGGTTGGAGAAAATTTAGCAGTTAAGGGCAATAAACACTTTCTTAGTTCCCAAATTTTTGCCATTTTTTCCGCATCTTTAATTACTTCGCCGACTAATTTAAAGTTTTTTAATGAATTTTCAAATTCTTTTAAAGTTGCTTCAATATTTTCATCAAACTGCACAATAAACATTCCTTCTGCTTCTTTTGAAAGTCCCAACATTGGAAAACAACTTGAAGCAAGTTCTAATGAAACCTTGTCTACCAATTCTACTCCTGAACAACCAAGTCGCTTAACTTCTTTAATAAAATTATCAATTTGATATAAATCAGATAAAAATACCGCCCAAGATACTGGTTTTTCCGTTGGCTTTGGCGCAACTTTTAATTTGATTTCAGTAAAAATTCCCAAAGTGCCGATGCTTCCCATCATTAAATGTGCAATTAATTCATTAGTATCTACATATTTATCAAAAGCAGTAATATTATAAATTGAAGCATCTTGCACGTCGGCTTTTCTATTCATAATTGCCATTGATTTTTTGTCATTCAAAATTCTTTGACGCAAAGCTTCTAGTTTTGTTTTAAATTTTTCTACGCCAACTCCAGTCTCGGTGTTTACAATATCGCCGTCAGCATCAACAAATTCAATTGCCAGTATAAAATCATCGAGCGTTCCATATTTTACTGCTCCTCCTCCGCAGGCTTTTGTAGCAACATTGCCTCCAATCATACAAGCCCTTGAAGAAGCTGGTACTGGAGGTAAAAATAAGCCCTTTTCAGCGAGTTTTGCCTGCAAGTTGTCATAAATTACGCCAGGTTGGGTTTTGACAAAATCAGGACCTATTTCAAGCACTTGATCAAAATATCGAGTAATATCTAAAATAATTCCCGGTCCAACCGATGTTCCCGCAACAGAAGTTCCTGCTGCTCTGCAAGTAATGCCAATTTTATTTTCTCTGGCAAATTTAACTGTTTTCTGGATGTCTTGTTTTGTTTTTGGCAAGACAATTAACTCCGGCACAAATTTATAAATACTTGCGTCGGTTGAATAAACTTCGCGCTGAAATCTTTTGTCCAGCACATCTCCTTCAATTTGTTTTTTAAATTCGTTTATTGTATTTTTATTTAACATAAAAACAATTTTGAATTTCAAATTTTAAATTTTAATTCAATTTTAAATTAATTAATTTTTAAACTCTGTTTTAATTATACAACAAAACGCAGAAAAGAGCGAATATCGACAGAATATTATCACAGAGCGATAGTAATAATAACCTTTTTGGCAATTATTTGCTCTTTTTATCTCTCACCTGTTTTGTCCTAAAAAAGCAGGATCAAGTCGGACAAAAAGCAATTGCTGTTACGATATTCACTCTTTTCTGGCTCCTATTTTGCCAAATACGAGCACATTCATTTTATAAAAACACTTTTTAAAAGTCAAGCCATGTCAGACGCGGTTAAGAATTTTTTTTAATTACAAATTTATTTACAATAATTCCCGATAAAATACCGATTAATGCGCCGGCAAGAATGTCTATTGGACGATGTACACCAATCCAGACTCTGCCAATTCCAACCAAAATTGCTAAAACAAAAGCAATGATTCCCCATTTCTTATTAAAATAAAAAACCGCCATAGCAATTGCAAACACTATTGCAGAATGTCCTGACGGGAATGAAAATGGCTCACCATTTGGCCTGGTTATGTTTAAAATTCTTTTTAAGGGTTCGGTAATTACAATACGAGAAAGAAATACAGTAATAATGCTGGAAATTACCATTAAACGATTTTTTTTAATAAAAAATAAAATAACCAAAACAACTCCAATAATATAAATCAAATATTCTGCAAAAAACATTTTTATAAATTCTTCCATATTCTTAAAACATTATATCTTCTTCTGCGCGTTTATAATCGTGAATTTCTTCAGGTGAAAACCAAAATGCAATTTCGTTTTTGGCTTCTTCTATAGTTCCGGAAGCATGTACGATATTGTGTACTGCTCTTTTTCCGCTGTTCGCCTGCACTGAAGAATCAACAGAAAAATCTCCTCTAATTGTGCCCATTTCTGCCAAAGCAGGCATAGTGTTCCCTGCTAATTTTCTCATCATATCGACCGCATGAACGCCCTTAACCACTATTTTTACCAATGGTCCATCAGTCATGTAGTCAATAAGCCATTCTTTTACCATTTTTCCGATTTTAATATTATCTTCGGTTCCCAATTCTTTTTCAATATCATACCCGTATTTCCCATAAGTCACTTTGGTTTTTTCACCAATAGTATTTAACCATTTTTCGTCGCTCGGATAATTACCCGCTACTTGTTTTTTTGTAGCCCAAATCATTTCTAGGGCAATAATTTTAAGTCCGCGTTTTTCAATACGAGAAACGACTTCGCCGATTAACCCGCGTTTTACTCCATCGGGCTTGATTAAAACCAATGTTTTTTCTTCTTTTGGTTCCATAATGTTTATTATTTTAAATGAATTTAATTTTTAATGCAAACATAACGATATTTTTTGAATTGATCTTTGTAAATTTTATAATTTGTATAATTTAATTTCTTTAATAATCGTTCTAAATCTGTTTTTTGCAAGTGGTCGAATTCCATATAAATTTCTCCGTTTAGTTTTAAATATCTTCTTACATCTTTCAAAAATTTTTTAATATAGAATAATCCATCTTTTCCGCCAAACAACGCCAAATGAGGTTCGTAATTTAAAACAGAATTTTGCACCAAATGTTTATTTTTCAATGGAATATACGGTGGATTGGCAAAAATATAGTCAAATTGTCGCTCTTTTTCTTGTTTACATTTTGATTTTTTTTGTTTTCTCTTTGATTCCCCCAGAATCTCTTTAAATATATCCGATTGAATTACTTTATATCTCTTTGGATTAATCTTATTTAATCTTAAATTTAATTTAATCTGTTCAATTAAATTTTTATTAATCTCGGCGAAAGTTACCCTTCGACATTGCTCAGAGCAATTCTTAAGAACTGCAATCCCAATACAACCTGAACCGGAAAAAATATCAAGAATGTTGAAATTTTTTCCTCGAATTTGTTTTATTGCTTTTTTTACCCAAAATTCTGTTTCAATTTTAGGAATAAAACACTTAGACGATAAATTTATTTTACATCCGAAAAAATTAGTGTAGCCTTTTTTATATTCAATTGGACAGTTGTTATCCATAAAAAAACAATGAAGGGAATTCAAAGGGAAACAAGGAAGAATTATAAAGGATTTACAAAGTTTTTACCAATAATATATATTTCTCTGCTTTCCTTGCGACTTGCAAGAGGTTTGTAATACTTGGCAAAAGAAAAATTTTGTTTTATTTTTTTGAAAAAATTTTGTGTCCTTTCGCCCTCAAAAATTTTACAAAGAAAGTTCCCGTTTTGTTTAAGATTTGTTTTTACAATTTTTAACGCCTTTTCGCATAGTTCAATCGAATTTTCAACATCAACACCGTGATTTCCCGAAGTATTTGGCGCCATATCAGACAAAATTACATCAAACTGTTCATTTGTTTTGAAATTATTTATATTTTGTTTAATGAATTTTATATTTTGGGATAATTCAATATTGATATCCTGTAAATCAACCCCTAAAACCTTGCCTTTTTTTGCTACATACAGCAACCATGAACCGGGAGCGCAACCTAAATCCAAAACATTGTCTCCTTTTTTGATTAAATTGAATTTTTCGTCAATTTGTTGAAGTTTGTAAATTGAACGAGCAGGATACTTATCTTGTTTTGCTTTTAATGTGTAATATTCCTTTTTTAAATTTTTGCGGTACATTCGCTTCGTTTTAAAAAAATAATTATTCTATTAATTTACCATCCTCCTCCCCCGCCACCTCCTCCTCCGCCACCGGAAAATCCTCCGCCTCCCGAACCCGAATAAGTTCCTGCGCTGGAAGATATTTTATTGCTGATATTTTCGATGTTTGAAGTAAAATTGCTGATGTTAAAAGAAGCGAAATTCGGACCCACAAACCACATTGGATGATAATTATTAATATATTCTTTGCCATAAATTTTTTCTATTTTCTGAACCCATAATTTGGTTATCCCAAAAATCATGGCATACGGTAAAAATTTTTCAAAAATATTTTCTTTTTCATTGAATTGTTGACGATATTTTTCTGCCGTTTCCATATATAATTTGAATCCTTTAATGCGCCAATTCAATTCTGCTCCTTTTATCGTTCTTTTTGGCATTAGAAAAGAAAAAATAAAAATAATTATTCCGCTTATTCCGAATATAAAAAATAATGGAGTAAAAATTGTAATTAAACCAATTATTAAAAAAGCAATTTGCATCGAAAGACCCTTTTTCCCGATTAAATCTTTTTCGATTAAATCATCTTTAACGACTTTCGCAATTTCTGAAACGGATTTATAAAATCTATTTTTTAACGAAGAAAGTAAAATTTCGTTTTTATCTTCAAACAATTCATTTAAAACCATTAATTCGATTTTATCCAAGTTATTAATTTTTGCATCTGATTTTATTTTTTTAATTTTAAAATCTTTTGCGGAAAGAAAAAGATTCTTACTTGTTATTTCTTCAATGGCAATAAATCCTTTAACTGCTAAATTGATTATGGTTGCGGAGATAAAATTATTTTTTAATTTTCCAAAATTCATTAATGCTCCCATTTGAACAGGAGAAAGATTTTCCGGTATTTCAAATTCAGGCACAATTGTTTTTTTGATTTTCGGGTCTTTGCCAAATTTATTCCATATCAAATAGCAAACTATTAAAGTAATGACCGACAAAATAAAAGGTAGCAACACAAAAAAATTAAATTTTGGCTTGTAGGGCGAAAAAATATTTTTGGGAAATGTTGCGGAAACAGTAATTCCTTGCCCCGGCTTTAGGGTTTGAGCGTTAAAAATTTCCAAAATATTATTCAGATTCCACCTGTAACCGGTTAAATCAATCGTATTTTGTCCGAATATTCCCGCATACGCATTAATAGATGTGTTATCTCTGTTAACTTTTTCGGGAAAATTTATTTTTGCTCTAAAATTTTCAACATCTATTTCCCAAAAGTTTCCCAATATGTTCCAATAAAATTCGTCAAACTCTTGATTATCAAAACGAATTACGTTTTCAATTTTATAAATTATTCTATAATTATTTACTCCATTAACTGTTTTATTGGCGTCTCCAATTTTCCAAGTAATCGTATTGTCATCTTCTATTGTTGAATATTTATATGAAATACCATTGAAATCAGTAATGCTAATTAATTTTATTGGAGTAGAAATCGTTTTATTCGGAGTAATGGCTTTTATTGGTATTATTCTGAAAATTCCATGCTTATTTGGCAAATCTCCGCAATCAGCAATTATGTTTTCTGTTATCAATAAAGAAGAATCTTTATTTACGGTAATTTCAACATAAAAATCTTTTATGTACCAATCGGAAATCACGTCTCTTGAAAAAACTAAAGATGGAAAGAAAAATAATGAAAACAAAATTAGTAAAAATAATTTTTTCATATTCGTGAGATTTAGCAAGTTTGATCCTTTTTTTCGATTGCAAATGCGATTATTTTTTGAATCAAATCAGCATAATTTATGTTGGCGACAAATGCTGCTCGTGCAGTATCAACGTCTTCTGATATGTCCGGGTTGGGATTAATTTCTATGATATATAATTTTTTTTCTTTTTCGTCATATCTAAAATCTATACGAGCATAACCACGACAGCCAAATATTTTATAACATTTCCGCGAGGTGTCTTCTATTAATTTATTCAATTTTTCATCAATATTTGCGGGACAAATGGTGTTTGTATTTTTATAAGCAATACTTTGTTTTATCCATTTTGCCCTGTAACTGACAATTTTCGGCAAATGTTCCGGCATGCCGGTAAAATCAATTTCTGCAACGGGTAGAACAATCGGTCTTTTGTTGCCGATTAACGAAACAGTGAATTCTCTGCCGTCAATAAACTCTTCAACCAGTGCTTCTTGTTTATGAAGATTAATAATATGATCAACTTCCTCTTTGAGTTGTTCTTCATTATTAACAACCGATCGTTCTCTGATGCCGACACTTCCGTCTTCCCTGATTGGTTTTACAATCATTGGAAATTTTAATTCTGGATTAAGTTTTCTTTCTGCGGATGTAAATACTTGAAATTTTGGGGTCAAAACCCCGTTATAAGTTAAAATATCTTTTGCTCTGGCTTTATTTTTGCATAAGGCAATTGTAAAATAATTATTTCCGGTGTAAGGCACATTTAAAATATCAAACATCGCGGCAACATGCGGTTCTAAATTATAATCTCCGCGGAATCCGTCGTCGCAGAGATTAAAGACTGCATCTGGTTTTTCTGCCCTAATTTGATAATAACTGTCTTCGCTTAAAGGAAATATTTTGACATCGTGACCGGATAATGCTTTTTTAATTGCCAGCGCATCTTTGATGTTTTCACGCCCATATCCTCCATTTGCATCAGATGTTTTACCGTTGATTTGTTTTGTGTTGGCGTCTTCAATCGAACTTAAATTTCTGGTTAAAATTAATATTCTCATTTTTTTATTTTTACTTATTTTGTCTTTGTTCTTCTTCTTTAATTTCTTTATGACTTAATTTTGATAATAAATGCATTATTGTAAAAAATATTATAAGTCCGATTAATAAACCGATTTCTCCGTATTTAATATATTTCTTAATAAGATCTATGGATGATGCAAAAAAATAAGCAAGTCCGCCAATAACCGTAGTCCAAAAAGCGCCAGCAAAAAACATAGTCCAAAAATATTTCTTAAAGGAAAGATGCGTTGCGCCCGCTCTAAGTAATACGGCATGGTGTATTCCGTATGTAAATTTTGTAATACAAAGCGTGCTTATGGGATATTTTTGCAATCGTTTATCTAATGTTTTAGTTATTTTTGCGGCTATTTTTCTAAAAAATTCTGATCTTTTTTCTAAGTGTTCTCCGATTTTATACCAAATCACATCACCGAATACAACTCCAACAACAGCAATAACAACCAAAAGAGGGGCATTAAGATGTCCTGAATTAGCCAGATAAAAAGCAGTAAAAAGCACAACATCGCCCTCCATAAACATAGCAACAAAAATAATTAAGTAAGCCAACCATCCAAAATCAGTTATGTATTGTAAAAAAATAGTTTCCATTATAATTTTTTGTTTATTTTTTTCTCTTTAAATTCCATTTTAAAGTAATTATTTTATCAGAAGAGAATATTTTGGCGCCAATAATTACGAATATCATAAAAACAATAAATTGGTAAATTATTCCATAAATAATTGGCGCAAAATTTCCCAAAATTATATTTTGAGTAGCGAGAAAAGGGTGTGAAAAAGGTATCGCATAAATTATATATTTAAAAATCTGCGGAACAGTGTTGAAATCTAAAAATAAAACCAAAAAATACGGTAAAAGAATAAAAATCATCAATGGCGTTATAGTTGCTTGAACGCTTTTTATGTTTTCCGATAAAATACCTAAAATCATTGCAATTGCTAATCCCACAAGTATGCTCACAAATAACGATGATCCGAGCAATAAATATCCCAAAGGACTTATGACAATTCCCAGAGAAACGAAGATATCTTTAAGGTTTTCGTTTACTGAAATTGCGCCTCCGCTTATTCCTGTCATATATGAATTCATACCGATCATATAAACTCCAACAAGTAAAAGCGCAACTAATCCTGCAGCGATAAGTTTTGCAAAAATAATCGTTTTTCTGTTTAAGGGAGAACTTAAAAGAATTTCAAATGTTTTATTTTCTTTTTCGCTGGCAACAGTCATTGCCACCATTTGTGATGCTAAAATAATAACCATAAATAAAATAATTGGAATAAAAATAGTTTGTTTTTTAATATATCCTGAAACCGCGGACAAAGGAACATTGGCCGTTTTGTCTTTAATGGATATAAATTCATCGATTTTAACGGGATTTTTTAAATTTTCTGCATCAATACCAATTACTTTTTGCGTAATCCATTCGTCGCTATAATAAGTATTAATTATATTTACAACATTATCTAATTTTGAATATTTTATATCAGAAAACATGGAAAAATTTTTCAGAATTTTATAAACAACTAAACGATGGGGGCGAAAACTATTTATATCTTTTTCAAAGCCGTTTGTAATAATTAAAATTGAAGAAATTTCATTTTCTTTTGCTTTATCCAACGCTTCAGTAATATTGATGTTTGTTAAAATTTCTGCTTTGAAATTATTTGTTTTCAATATTTCCGATATTTTGTTCCCAATTGAAACTGTGTCTTGATTTAATATTAAAATTGTTTGCGGTGTAGATAATTTAGCAGTTTCTTTAGACATAATATTTCCGATTAAAGAAAAAATTATTACCACCACAATCATGGGCAAAATCGTCTGCAGAGTAATTAGTTCTTTTATTTCTTTTTTTAATAAAACAAAAAACTTTTTCATGATTATAGCGCAATTTTTACAAAAACTTCTTCTAAGTTTTGAGCGTGATTTTGCGTTTTTAATTCCTGTGGCGTTCCAATGGCTTTTATTTCGCCTTTATTAATTAATGCGACGCGGTGTGATAAATATTCAATTTCCAACATATTGTGGCTTGATAATAATACGGACATTCCTTCATTTGCCAATTTTTTAATCGTATTTCTAATCTCAACAGCATTAATTACGTCCAATCCCGACGTTGGTTCGTCTAAAATGGTCAATTTTGGTTTTGACATAACCGTTCTGGCCAATAAAAGTTTCCGCGTCATACCCTTACTATAAGTTTTTATCTTGTCTTTTAATCTTGCTCCCAATCCACAGACTTCTTCGGCAAATTTTAGATATTCTTTTTGTTTGCTATTGTCATCGGTATAAATAGCGGCCATAAATTTCAAATAATTGTGTCCATTTAAATTTTTATAGGCCCCGGCCTCTTCAGGTAAATAACTTATCGTTTCTCTAATTTTATCGGAATTATTTGCAATATTTTTATTGTTTATGAATATTTCTCCATTTGTCGGAGCTAAAATTGTAGCAACGATTTTTAATACTGTTGATTTACCGGCTCCGTTTGGTCCAACTAAAGCAAAAATTTCTCCTTGTTCAATTTCAAAATTAACATTCTTTACGGCATTTATTTCTTTATAGTTTTTAACTAAATTTTTTACTTCTAATGTTTTCATTTTTTTATTTTAATGCTTTCAGAATTTTTTCTTTTAATCCTTTTGCGTCAAAACCGGCAAATTCATAAACCTCTGCAGTTGTTCCTGATTTTAAAAATCTATCAATGCCAATTGTTTTGTTTTGATAATTTTTTTGCGCCATAAAAGAACTTAAAAATTCTGGCCATCCATTATGGATTGTAATTACTCGTTCTCTATCTTCATCGGAAAATATTGTGTTTGCTTTTTCAGGGTTTGTTTGCCTAAGTTCTTCAAATAATTCCGGAGAGGTTACGGCAACAATTTTTATATCATAATTTTGTTCTAATTCCGGAAGTACTTCTAAAACATTTGCTAAAACCTGTCCACCGGAAATCGCTAAGCATTTTTTAGTTTTTCCGTTTTCCGAATAATTTTTAAATACATAAGCGCCATTTATTGCTTCGCGGGCAGGAGGAACTCCATTTTCTCTTTTAAATACCGGCGTATTCGGCCTCATTATTGATAAAGCAATTGGTTCGCCTTTTTCTATGGCATAAAATAACATTTCAATTGTTTCATTTGCATCTAATGGTTTATAAACTTTAATTCCCGGATACGCCATAAATAATGACATCCAAAATAAGCCATGGTGTGTTGGTCCGTCCTCACCTGTTTCCGGTCCATCATGCGCTGCTAACATAATAAAAAATCCTTTAAATGCCGGATTCACACAATTATTAATTAAAGCCATTCTGACCGGATTTGCCATCATTGATGTGAATACTCCATAAGTTGCAAAAACACTCATTGCTTTAAAATTACCTGGTAAAATATCTTGAGTTAATGCCGTAGACATCATTGCCATATTTTGTTCAGCAATTCCGAATCTGATTCCTCTGCCAAGTGGATTTTGAGAATTAATAATTCCATAAATATTTTCAGCTGTGCCGGTTAAAATTGATTTTGCTAAATCTCCTGAACCCAAATAAAAAAAAGCTGTTTGCTCCATTAGCCATTTGAAAAATGCTTCGGTTGCTTTTCTGGTTGCGATTGGTTTTCCGTGTTCAAATACTAATTCTGTTGGTAAAATTTCCGGTCTTCTGATTGTTCTATAATCAACAAGCGGACGATTACCAAGCGTTTTTTTCACTTGTTCCAACAATTCTTGTTCTGATTTTTGTTTTTTCGCGCCAACCTCTAAACGTTCAATCAAATAATCGACATATTCATTGGTAAATTGTGAAAGAATAATATCAATGTCTTTAAATTGTTCGCCTTCAACTCCGGGTATTTCAAAACCTAACTTTCTAACAACCTGCACATATTCTTCGTGTGGCAAAGGAGCGCCATGCGAATCAGCCGTTCCTTCTAACTTGCCATAATCTTTACCTTTAATTGTGTGAGCAATAATAACTGTTGATTTTTTGTTGTCAAAACCTTGAGATGCTTTTTTATAAGCATAAATTAATTCCGTAACATTATGTCCATTAACTTCAATGATGTTCCAACTCGAACCAAACCAATGATTTAAATAAGGAGAATTAATCACATCCGTAATTGGTCCATCAATGCCAAATTTATTTAAATCCAAGCTTACAATTATGTTGTCCATGCCCATTGATTGAATCAAGTTTCTTGCCTCATAAGTCATTCCCTCCTCTGTTTCTGCGTCTCCAGCTAAAACAAAAACTTTTGTATCCAATCCATTTGATTTTTGTAAGGTTGCCAGTCCCAATGCAGCTGACAATCCGTGCCCCGATGCTCCAGTGGACATATCGGATAACGGATAATTTGATTCTACATGTCCGCTTGGTCCGTTGCAATGTCTGAATTTTACCAAACATTGCGGATAAAATGCTTCCAGTTTTTCAATATTAAATTTTTCACCCTTTCTTTTTAATGCTTCGTAAATTAACGATAGTGTTGAATGGAATAATGGCGTACAATGTCCTGCTGCCCAAACAATTCTGTCTCTGCCCGGATGATTCGGTTGTAATGGATCAAAAATAAAATCACCGGACAAAAGCAAAGATAAAATTTGTTCTACTTTTGACGATGATCCACCCGGATGTCCTGATTTTATACTATCTATGGCACAAAAAGCCATTGCTCTTAATGTCTTCGCCAAATGCTCCGTTTTTTTAAAATCAATTCCTTCAATTGGTCTTAAATTTAATCCCTGCAGATTAATATAATATCCGCCTTCTGCAAGATATTTAAATCTTTTTGGCTCTTTTTTTATCAATGAATTTAGTTCTTTTTTGTTTAGAATATTATAATCAAATTTTTTTATTTTTTTAGAATTTTTGATTTTGATTTTTTTTATTACCATATTTTTAAAAATTAAATTTTATAAATTCATTATAACAAAAATAAAATTAAAACAAAATTAAATTGAGGGACGATTCCTTCGTCCCTCAATATTTTTCATTTTCTTTTTTTTATTTTTTTATTTTCCTTCTCCCATTTCTGGGAGAAGAGTTCTCATTTTCCATCTGCCATATATGGTTCTTGCATTTATAATACCGCCTGCAAGAACCGCAAATTGCGATATGCTTTGAGACCTTCTCGTAACGTTTTTGGGCCTCTTCTCTTCTCATACTTTTCTTTGCAAAAAAAAGAAAAATTTCCCTTTGGATTTTTAAACAAAAATTTTTGTCAAACTTCAAAGAACTCCTCCTTTAATGAATTTATTATCAGAATAACAAATTAATTTTTATAAGTCAATTGTCCGCAAGCGCCGGAAATTTCCGAACCCAAACTTTTTCTAATCGTAGTACTAATTTTTTTATTGATTAAAAAATTTTTGATTTTTTGAATTTTATTGTAATCTGATGCCTTAAATTCAGATTTTATTGCGTTATATCTGATTAAGTTCACATGCAATAAATAATGATTCTTGATTGATTTTAAATATTCTAATAATTTATTAATATCTTCTTTCGTGTCATTAATGTCTTTAAGTAAAATGTATTCAATAAATATTTTTCTTTTTGTTGTTTCAAAATATTTTTCAATTCCTTGTTTTATTTTTCTTAAATCATACTGTTTATTGATCGACATATATTTATTTCGTTTTTCGTTATCAGCAAAATGAAGCGAAATTGCTAAATTAATCTGCGGAAACTCTTTTGCAAAATTTTTAATTTTATCCATAATTCCAGAAGTTGAAACCGAAATACTTCTTGCTCCGAAACAAAATAAATTTTTATCTGTTAAATCAATCAAGGACTGTTTTACATTCTCGTAATTTAAAAACGGTTCACCCATACCCATAAAAACAATATTAGAAATATTGTTTTGAATTTTCAATTTTGAATTTTCAATTTTCAAATACTGAATCCAAAACAAAATCTGATCGGTGATTTCTTCTGCCGATAAATTTCTTTTGAATCCCATTTTACCCGTGGCGCAAAATCTACAATTTAATGCGCACCCCACCTGCGAAGAAACACATACTGACCACAGCCCCGGCTTAGGAGAAATTAAAATTGTTTCAATAAAATTTCCGTCTTTTAATTTTAACAATGCTTTGACAGATTTTTTATCCATAGAAATGAGTATTTTTTCCGGAACAAACGACAAAATCTGTATTTTGGTATTCAAAATTTCACGTAATTCTTTGGAGATGTTTTTAATTTCCAAAAATGAAGAAATACCATTTTGATAAATGGCTTTTTTGATTTGTTCCAAGCGATATTTCGGTTGTTTTTCTTTAATTAAAATTTCTTCAAGTAATTTATAATTCATTTATGCATTATGTTTTATTTCAATTACATCGCCGTCTTTAACAATATACTCTTTGCCTTCAGTGCGAATCAGTCCTTTTTCTCGCGTGTTGCCAAAACCATTTGCATCCAATAAATCTTTCCAATTCACAACTTCTGCCCTTATAAAACATCTTTCAAAATCAGTATGAATTGCTCCCCCTGCTTGCGGCGCAGTACTTCCTCTTGTTATGGTCCAAGCACGCGTTTCGTCAGAACCAGTAGTTAAAAAAGTAATTAAATCAAGCAATTCATATGCTTTTTTAATTAATTCATCTAATTTTGATAATTCCGACAATCCCAATTCTTTTCTTTGTTCAGCGCTTAAATCATTTGCTCCAAATTCGCTTAAAATATCAATAATGATATACGGCCAATTTTTGTCTTTAAAAACATTAATAAACTCATCAGGGATTTCTTCTTCAGAGCCATTCAGTAGATACAATCTCTTTTTCATGGTCAAAAACTGATAATTATTCAGAATCTCTAGTTCTTCCTTTTCCCATTCCATTTCGCTGAGAATTTTTCCGGCCTTTAAAAATTCATCAGCTTTTTTTATTACATTGTATTCACTAATTGCTTCTTTTTTTCGTGATTTTACTTCGCTTTCCAAACCCTGAAGACGTTTTTTAATTGTTTCCAAATCTTTTAATGCCATTTCTGTATCTAAAATTTCTTTATCTTCAATCGGATCAATTTTTTCTTGCGTATTAATGATTTTGGCGTTTTTGAAACAACGCAAAACATAAACAATCGCATCAACTTCTCTGATATTTGCTAAAAATTTATTGCCAAGCCCCTCTCCTTGGCTTGCACCCTTAACTAGTCCCGCAATATCTACAAATTTGACCGTAGCATAAATTTTTTTGGCAGAATGAGTTAAGTCTGCCAATTTATCTACGCGCTCATCCAGAACCGCAACCACGCCCACATTCGGCTCTATGGTGCAGAATGGATAATTTGCGCAATCTACTTGTTTTTTGGTAATTGCCTGAAACAATGTTGATTTCCCCACATTTGGCAACCCCACAATTCCGATTGAGAGTGACATATTATTTTAATAAATTCATAATAATTTTTATCATCACATCTTTTTCTTTCGGATTGCTTACGGCAATTAATAATGCTAATGCAACCAATGCATTATCATTAATTTTTCTTTCACCAGTTTCTCGATATAAATAATAATTTTTGTCTAAAAAATAAATAAATAAAAATGAAGCAATACGTTTATTGCCATCAGAAAATGGATGATCTTTAATCGTTAAATATAAAAGATGCGACGCCTTTTCTTCAATTGTTTTATAAAGCTCTTTACCCGAGAATGTTTGATAAAGTCCCTTTATAATTCCTTCAAAAGATTTATTGCGTTCTGAACCAAACAAATCTCCTGCTTCTTTCTTATTAATTAATTCTCGTCTCAATTCATCAATTATCTCTTTACATGTTTTATATTGTAGTTTAGTTTTTACTTTTTTACCTTGTGGAATTAAAACATCCCCTTGATCATATTGACTTAAGATAGACAATGTTTTTGTGTAACCAGAAAGTAAATTTAAAATTTCTCCGGCTTGATTTTGCAATAGTCCAGTTTGAGATTTTTCCTGCAAAAATTTTATCGTATTTTGTAGTTCGTTAAATTTTTCTTTAGTTTCTAACAATCGTTTTTCATTTATTGTATATCCTTTGAGTAGATGTTGTTTTAGAGTTTTTGTAGCCCAAATACGAAATTGAGTGGCGCGCTGTGAATTAACCCTATAACCAATAGAAATTATTAAATCTAAATTAAAAAACTCGATATTTCTTTTTATAAAACGATTTCCTTCCTTTTGAACTATTTCCATTTTAGAAATAGTTGAATTCTTGTTTAATTCTCCGTCTTTAAAAATGTTTCTGATGTGTTTAGATATTGCGGGCACATTAACATTAAACAAAAAAGCAACCTGTTTTTGAGTCAACCAAACAGTTTCTTTTTCTAGTTTAACTTGAATTTCTGGTCCTTTTGTGGATTTATAAATTATTATTTCACCTTTTTTAATATCGTTATTCATATCTTTATCCTACCAAAAATCATTAAATTTTGAAAGTTAAAATAAAAAAATTACGACCTCGTAAGTCGTAAAGTCGTAATTTTATTCCAAATACTTTTTATTTTTTAATTTATCCGGCAGATATTCCTGTTTTTCCTGATAATTAAAATCCGGAGAATATTTATATCCTTTGCCGTAATTTAAATCTTTCATCAATTTTGTCGGCGCGTTTCTGATATGCAGGGGTACGGGCAAATTTCCAAATTCTCTCACATCATTCATAGCTTTTTCATATGCAACATACAATTCATTTGATTTTTTGCATTTTGCCATATAAACAACCGCCTGCGCTAAAATTACTCCACATTCCGGCATTCCGACATAATGACAAGCGTTATATGCGCCTATTGCCTGATTCAATGCCAAAGAATTTGCCAATCCTATATCTTCTGAAGCAAATCTGATTATTCTACGCGCAATATACAATGGATCTTCCCCGCCCTCTAACATTCTGCAAAGCCAGTAAAGCGCCGCATTTGCATCTGAACCACGCATTGATTTATGCAAGGCAGAAATAATATTATAATGTTCCTCTCCGTTTTTATCATAAAGCAAATGCGACTTTTGAAACGCCTCCTTGACAATATCCAAGGTAATATCTTTTGACAATGATGATGCATACTCTAAAACATTTAAAGCGGTCCGTGCATCGCCATTGGACATATGTGCCAATAAATCAATAGCTTTTTTATCTGTTTTTAGTTTTAAATAGCCCAATCCTCTTTCTTTGTCTTTGATCGCTTTATTAATAATTCTTATCAAATGTTCTTTAGTCAATTGTTTTAATACAAAAACTCTGCATCTTGAAAGCAAAGCGCCAACAACTTCAAAGCTCGGATTTTCAGTTGTTGCGCCTATTAAAATAATCAATCCCCTTTCAACATCCGGCAATAACGCATCCTGTTGTTTTTTATTCCAACGATGAATTTCATCAATAAATAAAATTGTTTTTTTACCTAAACGTTCATTTTGTTTAGCAATTTCCACAATATTTCTTAATTCTTTTAATCCTGTATCAACAGCGCTAATTTTTGTAAAGTCAGATTTTGTGGTTTTAGCAATAATATATGCCAATGTTGTTTTCCCACTCCCCGGAGGACCCCAAAAAATCATAGAAGGCAATTGGTCTGATTCAATTGCCCTCCTTAACAATTTTTCATTCCCAATAATCTCTTCTTGTCCAAGAAATTCTTTTAATGTTTCTGGCCTCATTCTATCAGCCAAAGGATTGGAAAATTTTCCCATAATTTTATTATAAACTATCTATTTCCGCTTGATATTTATTTGCTAATGAAACTACGTTATCTCCATAAAATCTGAATCTGGTATTCGTTGAGCCTGAAAAATAAATCATTGCCGCTGCCCACTCACCCTTTATTGTTCCTGCTCCACCTGCTTTAAGTTTTATGGCTGCAGCAAGAAAGGCATCGCGAATATCCCAAGGATTTGCGGTTTTGCCGGTAATTGCCGTAATTTTTGTTCGGTAACCCATCCAAGTTGATGGTATAAATTGCGCCGGACCCATTGCTCCGCCCCAACCAATTTGCTTTCCAGAGCTATTACGCATCGGACAGGAAACAGGAGTAGTATCAATATCTAATCCTAATTCACTGGTTATTGTTTTAAACGGTTCATGATCACGTGACGGCTTCATTACCACTTTCCAACTTTTTTCCGGGGGATCACCTGTACGATTACAAGTTCCGACATTTTTACCTAAATTTGATTCTTGAGTTAAAATCGCCAATAAAAATGCCGCTCTAACTCCCGTTTGTTGCGATGCCCATTTCGCAATTTCTAATGCTTCTCCAAAGGTAACTTGAGTAGTTACTCCGAGCAAAACATAAAGTCGTCCCCTAATTTGCGCCGCGGTTTTTTGTTTATCAGCAATCACTGCTTGATAATTACTTTCTTTTCCTTTTGTTGTTTGCAATAAACTGTTTTGCTCGCTCACGCTGCCAGACAAGTTTTGTTGTTGTAAAACTTTGATCGCTAAAAGATTTCTTGCTTCTTCTTGCTGATCAGCTAAAATTTCTTTTTGTTCGCCCAATTGTTTTTTTATTTCTAATACCCGATTAAGCAAATTTTTAATACTCACAAGCACTTGATTTTGCTTTTCTATTTCAGCAATACTATCAAATAAATTGTTCTCGTTGATTAATGCATATAAAATAGGAAAATCGTCATAATCATTTATGACGCGAATGAATTCAGCGATTTCCGCTTCTAACTGTTGGGCTTTATTTTCACGATCGTTTATCGCTGATTGCGTTTCAAATATTTTTCCACCTAATTGTTGCACTTTAAGATTTGTAGATTTAATCTGTAGGGTCAATGTTGTTTGTTGTTTTTTGAGCTGATTGATTTTATTTTGCAAAGTATTTTTTTCTCCCTGAATAACATTTAGCTCGTTTTGATATTGTTGAATTTGCGCTTCAATTTGTTGAAGTTGCTGTTCAAGTTCTGCTTTTTCATCGGCAAAAACTGGCAGTATATATGTACCTACTGTCAATATAAAAATAAAGCCTATTATAATAATAAATTTATATTTTAACACTCTTTCATTTTACCATATTGACTAATCTATTTGCAAAGCGCTTTACATGGGTGTATAATAAGGATATAACTAATAAAGTTAATAATTAATTAAAAGTAATCAGCCTCGACTAGATAAAAAATCGAGTCTAGGCAGAAAACAATATGGCAAGAAAACCAAACGCAGCGTTTATGAAACCTTTAAAGGTTAGCGCTGAATTAGCCGAAGTTGTTGGCAATGGTCCGATGCCGAGATCTGAAGTTGTTAAAAAGCTTTGGGCGTATATCAAAAAAAATAAGCTTCAGGACACAAAAAACAAACGGAACATTAATGCCGACGATAAATTAAAGGCAGTTTTTGGCGGAAAAAAGGTTGTTAATATGTTTGAGATGACAAAGCTTGTCTCAAAACATTTATCATAGTTAGTTTTTGAGTTTTTTAAAGAAATCAAAAGAAAAATGGGCGGCCGGAGGCCGCCCATTTTCTATCTTTCAATTTTAAATTTTATTTAATCGCAGAAATTCGGTTTTAATATTTCGTCTGAAAATTTATATTGTTCTTTCATTAAATTACAATCAATTGAACCATTGCCATCGTATACAAGTTTCCATACATTTCCTTTTTTTACTGCTAAAAATAATCCTCCTTCGCCCAATTGATCATTTTGTAAAAATGATATATTTCCTGTAATGTGAGTTTCATCTGATTTAGTGATATCGACCATAATATCCGAAATATTTTTTTCATACTTCAACGCTAATTGATATTCAATTTCTTGTTCTGCGTCTTCATAACATGTTTCTTCCCAAATTCTTAAACATTTTTCTTTTGCTTCGCACCAAGAATAACCTGCTGACGGAATACACTCATGTTCATCTCTATCTCCACCGACAATTTGATTATCGTTGTTGTTTATTTCAGAACTGGATTTTTTTGTTAAATTGAAATAAACCGCCCCACCAATTAAAATTAAACAAACTATAATTATAAGTATATTTACTTTTTTCATGTTTTTAATATAACATAAAAAAATTAAGCAAACAATTATACTATTTTATTCATATTTTTTTCACCTCCTCCATATTTTTATACAACAAAACCATTCTTTTTATTCCTCTTCCTCTAACAGACGTTTGGCAGAATCTAATTCTGATTCTCCCGCTTTATACTCATCGCAAATCTGTTTGTATATCACTTTATCTGTTTCATGGTCCATTGCCACTTCCAATTCTTCCATTCTTTTTTCTAATTGTTTTACGTGTTCTTTTTGCTTATTTCTAAGCTCTTTATCTAGTTGTTTTTCTATGCTTTCTCCCATAAAATTTTTACCAAAATTTAATTATTAATTATTATTTATATTTATTTCGTAAGTACTGACGAGACCGCTTTATGATTTTATTATATCACTTTTATTATTTTTTAGAAATTAAAAATCCCCGCTTATTATAAAGAAGAGATTTTTAATTTGTAGATGAACACATAAAAAGCTCATCTGATTCTCGGAATTTTATTCCTCTGTTTTCGGTTCTTCCGAAACAAGATTTTCTTGTGAAGTTTCAGGAGCGATTTCCTCTGACAAATTTTCTTCTGACGGAATAGATTCCTCAGGGGTTTCAAGAACTAATTCTATATTATGTGTCGGACAAGTTCCTGGATTTTCACTCTTGTAATCACATTGTGAACATTTGTACATTCTTTTTTGCCCCCTTGCAATTCCTTAGAATCACAAAGCAGCTAATTAATTATTATCAAAATAATTATAACGTTTTTTTAAAATTATTGCAAGTAAATTTTTATTTAATAATTTTTATCGCCTTACCTTGAATTATTGCTTTACTTATTTTTTTGTATGCTGAAGTAATAATTCTCTGAAAAGTGCTCTGAGAAGTTTTCATTTCTTTGGCCGCATCAACCTGATCTAAGTCTTTAATATTCTTTAATCTTAAAGCCTCTGCTTCTTCGGCAGTTAATTCAATTACCTCAAGATGTCTCATGGGTACACCCTGAGGTTTAAAATAAGTTATACGTGGATTAAATCTAATTCTTCTGCACAATCTTGGTCTTGTCATATTGTTTTATTTTAACACAAGATAAACTTATTGTCCTTTAAGGGTTTTTAATTCTTCTTCAGCTGCTTTTAATTCTTCCTTTAAGATTTTAATATCTTCTTCTATTATTGATTTTCCATCTTGTTTAGAATAATTTCTAAAACCATAACCGTAGCTCCTATTAAATCCCTTTCCGAATCCTGATCCCGAACAGCAAGGACCAAATTCCCTGCCTGTTCCCGGACCATAACCCATTGGACCTGTTCCATTAAATTTTGGCATAATAATATTTTTATTTTAATAACTAATTAACGACCTTTAATGTTTTATTGATTTCCAATATATATTATGAGTATATATTCATAATAATCCTTTGTCAAGTGTTGGGGATAAAAACTCAAAAAGCGTCGCCGTGAGGCGACGCTTTTTATTGTATTTATTCTGCTTTCTATTTAGTAAACAGTTTCACCAACCAACCGAACAAACTAAACTTGCTTTCGTTTGCCTGAATAAATAAATTTATTCTTTCTTGTTCTGTTTGCATTGTCTGAATTTGCAACTGAAGTGCATCTTGATCGTTTTGATTTTGTGTTTTTTCCATCAAATTATTGAGTTGCCTTAATCTGTTTTCCGTGTTTACCATTTCACTGCGTAATGCGCCAAGATTTTTATAGTTTGTACCAATTAAAAATATTTTGATTTTATTTCTTTGCTGAATTGATTCAATTTGATCGGCAACTTGCTCACGAGTTCTTTCCTGTTCTTGAGCAATCATTCTTACCTGTTCTCCGATTCCTTCTTTTGCATTATCAGCAACTTCCAATAATCCTTGCACAACATTTGAAACTGTATTTCTGTAAATCTCACCATTTACGGTTTTTGCTTGTTCTTTTATTTGCGCTTTTGTTTGAATCTGATTTTCTTCTCCCTGATTTTGAGTTTGTTGCTGTGTTTGATTTTGCACGGTATTGCCATTTTGTTCTCCTTCGTTATCTTGTGTTTGTTCATTGTTTTGTGTTTGAATTTGACTATTTTCGCCCTGATTAGAGGTTTGTGTTTGTTGCTGAGTTTGGTTCCCTGTTCTGGTGTTTTCGTTTTTTACGGCAAAACAAATGCTAAAAGTAAAAACAAAAGCAATCATTAAAACGCCTGCTAATAAAATTTTATTTTTCATATTTTTGTTTTTTAATGGTTAATTATTATTTATACGACCTATTTTATTATATCAAATTTTTAAAAATAAAAATAGCAATCAATTAAAATTTGATAAAAAAATATTTTTATTATATACTAAAATCACTACCATTCCGCAGTAGCTCAACGGTAGAGCAGCTCCCTGTGAAAACATTTTTCTCCATTAAAAATTTATCTATTTAAATTAATGACGGAGAAAAGAAAATATGCTAACCGAAAAAAATATTTAATCGCGGCGGTTGCTAAAAGACGACGCAAGATTAAATTAATGGCCATTGAATATACCTTCATCATATCAATGGCGAAAAATCTTTCGGTATTGGCGATAAAAGATATACTTGTTCTTGGGAAAGAACAAAACAAGAATTAGGTAAATGTATTCTAGTATATGCCAATTGTCATAGAGAAATTGAGGCTGGCATTACGCAGCTTCCAAAAGAAATTTTGGAATGAACTTTTCGGGATAACGATGAAGCCCCGTAATTACGGGGTAATATCGTGGGAACCTCAAACATTTTGAGGGCACCGTAGAGACTAGATACCGAAATGCCTAAAATTAATTTTATTAATCATGGCAAAGATATAGTCCACACCCAGAAGTAATTTTGGGATTATGTGTAAGGAGTTGGTTGTAGGTTCGAATCCTACCTGCGGAGCATGGGATTTAATTCGGGGCATTTTGCCCCGAATTTCGTGTTTTTTAGAGCTAAATTAGAAAGTTCGAAATTTTTAATAGACATATGGGTTAAATTAAGCACTTTCGAACTATTGGTTATGCCTATGGCCCGAGCAATTACTTCAAATGGTTTTGAATAAACAAAAGACAACTTGCCTTCATTTAAGTTTAAGTTATCAAAAACCAAATTTATCAATTGTCTTTTTCGTTCATTGTCTTTGGTTGTTGAATAAATCTCTCTTGCGCGTTGCGAGAGTTCATAGATGTTCATTCCTAGTTCAAAATAGTTAATACTTGCACGAGAATGATTTTGAATTGATTGAATAATGTTTTCTTTTTCTTCAGAATATTGTTTAAATTTTTTATCGTAGGTCTCTTTAGTTATTATGCTATCGAGTTTATCGTCATAGAGTCTATCTAATCGTTTTTGTATTTGTTCGTTCCTTTTATTAAGCTCGTTTAATGAAGATTGATAATATCCCATTTCATCTTTGTGACTCTCTTTTAGCGCTCCCTTTATCCAGTCGGTAAATGTGGCATCTTTTATTTGTAATTCATCAAACACTTTTATTAATTGTTGTTCAATTTCTGGCTCTTTGACCCATGTTTCTTGCGAACAATTTCTATAGTGATTACAATGCCCATAGACCATACCCTTGTGTTTTTCCCATGTTATTGTCCCGCCACATTCGGTGCATTTTAATAACCCCTTAAATTCAAAAAGGTGTTTTCTATATTTCGGAGTCGATTTACCGTGCAAAACATCTTGTACTTTATCAAACAATTCTTTACCAATCAAGGGTTCTTGTTTGCCATTAGTAATTTCATTTTTCCAACGATTCTTTCCATAATAAAATGGATCAGAAAGCAGACTGGCCAATCTGCTTTTCACCAATTGATTTCCGTATCTTGTTCTTAGTCCCTCGTTATGCATCGTTTCGACCAGCTTCTTAAGTGAATAGTTACTTGTAGCATATAGTTCAAACATCTTTTTGATCAAGGGAGCTTTATCGTTATCGATTATATGAATTTTTTTACCCTTGTCTCCAATTGTTTTATAACCAAGAGGAGGAACCGTCGGTAACCATCCTTGAGAAATTTTTTCTTTTTGTCCCTTTTTAACTTCCTCTGAAAGATTATCAATATAGTATTGTGCCACTGATACTTTTATGTTCCAAATAAATTTATCATTAGATTTCGATTCTCTGGTTAGAATGCAATTTTCTTTAATGAAGTGGACTTGTCGTTCTGGATCTTTATTTATCCAATCATTTATACAAACTGCATCTTTGAGATTTCTAGTTAAGCGATCAACCTTTTCGCAGATTATTATTTTAATATTGTTTCTTTCAATATAGTCGAGCATTTCGTTAAAGGTTTTTCTTTGATAGCGTCCGCTTGCTGATTCAGATATAGAAAACTTTTTAGCAATTTTAAATTCTTTCCTTTCGGCATATTCCTTAAGAAGCTTTTCTTGTGATGGTAACGAATATCCCGTTTCTTCTTGTTCGCGACTACTAACCCTAGAAAATAAAATTGTTTTCATAAATTTAATCGAAAATTAATTATTTATCTTTTTATCTTGTTCCATATTAATTTTATTCTGATAATCGAGTTTTGCCAATAGATCAAAATAAGAAACCAAAGCGTTGGCCATTTCCATGGCTTTTTGTATGGATAATTCTATTCCATAATTTTCTTTCATAATTTTTTTCAGTTGTTCAATGGTTTCTTCGCTTAACATGTAGTTGTTGTTGCTTTACCCCATCCCTCATTACGTTATTGTTTGTGAGTTGCCCTACCACTCGTTTCACTATTGTTTTTGGTCGGGAGATTTAATAGATAGCGTAGTAGGATAAATCAGCATTTTACGTTTATCACCTTGATCTGCTTCTTGCACGATAAGTCCTGCCGTCTCAAGCATTGGCAAAATCTGCTGACGTAGTTGATTTGTATCTAACATCCGTCCATAGACCTCAAAATGCTTTTGCAGTAATTCTTGTCGCGATAAGCCGAGTAGTCCAGGCTCCTCGCTTTTGTTGTCGTTCTTGTCGTTCCATGCCTTTAAAATGACTTCTTGATAGAGATTGTAGATATATGGCGGTAGATTAAGTTCTTGGCTTACGGAAATGGCATCCCAAATTTCGAATGCTTGCTCAATATCATCTTCATTGGCAGTAATTGTTGTGCCACTTCTTTCTCGCCACCAGAGATTGATTAAGGCAAATAATTTAATGAGCGAAATAAGCCGTTTAATATCTCGCTGGTGTCGTGGCTTGAGCACTTTGTTTTTCTTTAAAAATCTATCAACGACTTTCTGGTGGCCTGCGATTTTAATCTCTTGGATGTATTCCAACTTTATTGCCCGTATGCGCTCTTTAAGCAACTTCCGTTCCGGGTTCTCGTTAAGCCAGTCCTTATATTTTTCGGCATCTGCCTCTTTTTTAATACTCTCCAAAATTCCATCCCGTATCTTCTCTTGGTTAATTTCTGGACTTAAGAGTAAAAACCGAGTAGCTTCTTGTTCGTCAATCCGCAATCCGGCCGTGCAAAAAATCACCGAAGGGAAGCCTCGCAATATAATATTTTTTGTTCGCAATCCTTGCTTTTGGTTTTTGTCTGCTATTTTTATGCTTATTTCTTTTTTGTCGTGGGAAAGTAACGGCCTCAATCGTTCTAAAAGTTGTGTATGTGGTTGATCAAGAAATATGAGAATTTTTCTTGATAAGTCAACAATTATACGTCCTTTTCTTTTTTCGTCCTGCTCTCCGACTTCGTGAAAGAATGCCGCGGGACTGCAATATCCTAATTCCATTACGTCTTCTTCTGGAAACAATCGGGCAATCTCGGTAGGAATATAGCTTTTGCCAGTGGACGACGGGGCATTGTAGCTAATATTGAATTGAGCGTTTTCGGTATATGCGGACAGCTCACAAAGAAAGGTTACGATTTTGTTTTCCTCATCCTTTTTAATGGTTAAGCCGAGTATCTTGTTTAATTCTTTTGGCGAGATTGGTTTAAATTGAGATACGTCTATTTTCTCAGGAATTGTTTTTTCAATTTCCAGAAATTTTTCTTCAAGTTTTTCCTCTTGATAATTATTCATTTTCATGTTTATTTTTCTCCCACAAGATGCTCTACGGCTTCTTTAAATGAGTAGCCGTAAAGTAATCTTGTGAAGATTATTACATTGCCCCCTTTTTGGCACCCAAAACAATAAAATGAATTAGTTTTTGGATAGATATAAAAAGAGGGATTTTTATCATTATGAAGTGGACAGAGTCCGACTAAGTTCTTGCCACTTTTTCTTAATGGTTTATTTATTAATTTTTCTATTGGCACAGAAAGTGCCATTTGGATTTTATCTTCAGTGATTCTTCTATTTATTCTGTGATCTATTGAGGTAACGTAAAGTATTTTAAAACGATTTATATATTCATCTATTGTTAAAAGTTTTTCGCCTAAATTTATTTTTAACCACTCTCTCCAAAACCAGAGCATGAATTCGTTGCCGGTTCTTTCGCGAATAAAAATAAGCAGCTTCGTAAGTTCCTCGATGATAATCTTTTTTTCTCTTTTATATTCGCTAATTTTTTGAGAGACAATATTCTTTGCTTCCGGAAAGATTTCCAGAAGTTCTTTATCTGAATATTTTTTTTGAGAGGCCCACCATTGTTCTTCGAGTTGTTTGATTTGTGTATAATCCATGTTTTTATTGTTAATAATTAAAAACCTGCTGATCGCTGACCAGGTTTCCAGTGAGATTTGGTACCCGGACAGCCAACAACAGGCTTTATGCTCACTGGAAACTAACGATTGAAATAAAAAATCCGAACCCATGGACCGAGAGTTGTTTATTCTCAGTCGCATCGGTTCGGACTTGTTAACCGTTCTAGAAACTTGCGAATTTTCTAGAGCCTGCCCCAGTTGGCAGATTTAAATTTTAATACTCTTAATCTTATTTTATCCTTTAGCTATTTAATTGTCAAGCGTTTTAGTCTTCTATGGTTTCTTTTGTAATTGTTTCATCAACGCATAATTGATTCTTATTGCCACACTGTACGCAAATATTGTATATGTCTTTGAAGTGTATAACAACTTCTTGTTTGGATTCCATTTTGGCATTTATTGCTTCTCCGTTAACCAGCTTGGCAATAACTGTATGTTTTCCGGTTCTAGAATTGATGCATTCTGGATTTCCGCAAACCCAAATATTTTCTTTAAAAGATTCCTCTTGATGGGGTTTGATATTTAATATGACTGGTTTTGTTATTTTTACAACTGATGTTCCTTTCATGATAATAATTTATCATTTAATTGTGGGCTCGTCAATCCTAATTAATTTTTTCAGATTTTTCTTGATCACTTCTTCAATGTTCTTATTTTTTATCTCTTGCCATTTGTCTGTCCAGTTGTCGTGGTCATTGCTGTCTTGGCCTATGACTTCGCAGTCTTCCAATAGCTCCCACATAAGAGCATTGTGCCCACAACGCTTACAGATAAATCCTTTCCATAATCGTTTTTTACTAACAACAATCAGACGAGGAAATAGTTTTGTTCTACAGTTTGGGTCCGGACAGTAATAATGCATCGGCGAAATGACATTCGCCAATTGTTTGTTGCTTGTGCGGAGAGAGGCTATGAGAATTTGATCTTGGCGGGGAGATGAACTTATCTTTTGGAACATCTTATTAATTATTTTGGCTTCTTTTTTACTTTTTGTTTCCATACAAATTTAGGGCAAATAAAAAAACGGTCTATAAAACTGCCTCCCGGCTCAAGTAAATTTCATTTAAAAAATTTATATGTTTTATAAACCGCCTTAGATTTGCCCAGTTAATAATCTACGCGATGATTCCATTATAAAATAATTAATTATTGCTGTCAAGCCATTTCTATCTACATCACTATGTATTTGTTTTTATATCAATTCTTAGCCTGTTTAGGGCTAAAAGACTGGCCCTTATACGAAGACAGTTGGGGGTTAAAAAAATCCCAGCTATAAACTAAATCAATGATTAATGAATAAAAAAAGGGATCGATGGGTCCCGAAGAACCCACCGACCCCTTATTCTGTCCAGCAGCCTAAAATGGCAACGCCTCAACTGTCTCTTCTTCTGTAACGCAAGGAATGGTCTGGTTACAACCCTTTCCTTTGGGCTTCCAGTTTGGACATCCGAAAAACTTATTTCCATTTTTCGAATTTGATTTCAGTTGCATTTGAATTTTACAGCTTGGACAAATCGGAGCTTCTGACCTCTTAATGCTGATTGACTCGTTTTGTTCAAACTTTCCATTTAGCATTTCCTTAACTTCCCTATAAAGCGACACCGCTTCTTCGGGGCTCTCAGATCTGATATTGAGCATTAAATTTGTCCTAAGTATGGTCCCATCATTTGCCCGCTCAACTGTTTCATTCAACTGCACGGGGTTATAAAGTCCATTGTTTTCCATAAATTTTTGATTATCTGGACACCTATCGTTTAACAAATAGTTCTACGATAGGCAATCCAGATTAATCATGTTAAGCTAATTATGAAAGCTCTTCTTTGCGGGAGGGCTTTCGTTTTATTCGTTCATGTCTTTCCACGATCTCTTGTAATTCATCCGGGCTACATCCCATTTTCTGAATTTCTTTTTCGATATACTGATTGATTGATCTCCTTACCTGACCAATAATACTTCCTTGTGCCGCATATTCACGAAGCAAATACAAGTCTTTCATCGTGTTTTTTGATAATTCTAATTTATACATGAATTTTTTTAGATTAATTTTTATTATCTCGACCTTTCAAAGATGAGTGAATCTCATCTTCAATAAAAAAATAATGTTTGGAACGGGACCCAAAAGTCAATGGTGGAGGCAAGCGGAGTGCTTGGAATGAAGCGAAACAAACATAAAAAATTAAAAGGCAAACTTTGCGTTAAGCTTGCTAGCAAAGGTAAACTTTTAATTTTATGGTAGTGGAGCGGAATGGAAAGCACGAAGCGAAGCAGATACAATTATCTATCTTGACCCGAAGGGTCAATAAAAAACAGGACCTTTACTTTTGGGAGGTGTCCAAACTACATACTTAAGAGAAGATGAGATGAATAGGCATGTTAATTTAAAAATAAAACCAATCTGAAAACAGATTGATTTTTTTGTAAAAATTATCAATTCCCCCATTGACTTCATTTCGTAATATTATTGAGCTGTTGGGTATCTGAAATTTTTTGATTTTTTAAAAAATCCCGGCCCTTGAAATTATAGGTGCCGGGTGTTATTATTTAATTGTCTACCCACATTAGAATATATATTTAGCACAAGAGATTGCTCATCTACCCAATTGCGGGTAAAGATGGGCAGTTAACCTCCACAATTGGAAGCCTTGTGCTAACAAGAATAGTGGGTAGACAGGTTGACTGCCCTTTTTTGTTTTTATAAAACCAATTAATCTAAATTACATAATTTTATTTATTTGTTTGGAATTTTAAATATATGTCTTCCGATTACAAAAAAACGAAACAAAAATCAGAAGAAGTTTCTTCAGAGAACAAACTTCCTTATTGGCTTGCTAATAATGTTTTTATTAGAAAAACATACGATCAAATAAAAAGTGCCTTGTATTCGGAGGGATTAAAGGCACGATTTAAATTTTATCTAACAATACACAATCAGAACAAGAAATTTGGCGACGGAGATATTATTCTGATGAACATTATTGATAGGGGCATAGAAAATAAAATGACAGACGACGAAATAAAAGAAGGGGTCAAAAAATACATTTTAAACGAAACGGATATTTCAAAATCTACCTATCAAGAAAAAAGATATTTTTGGGGGAAATATCGAGCATCCAGATGGATATATGTTTTTTTGTTTATGTTTTTGTCCTTATTATTGATTTATGATCTATTTTATAATCCCGTTTCCAACAATCCAACCGTGGCTGACGCAAAGACAATACGTATAATGGGAATCGTAATCGGATGGATTTTTACACTATACAAAACAATAAGAATCAATTCTTATAAGATGAAATTTTTGAAAGAAGAAATGAAATCAGACGAACCCTTTATTAAAGAAGGAAGAAGAAGGCAAATAATAATATTAATAATTCTCTGTTTAATTCTCTTGTATTTAATTATTGGAGTATTAATCAAAAAGCCATTTGTAATCTTTTAGGTTGACACGCATCATTTCGGAGAATATGATTAAGCTGCAATCAGAAATAAATTTATGGAACCAATTAATCAACAATCAAGAGAAAATATCGAAATAACTTCTACGGAGGCAGCAAGAGGATATATCAAAATCTACGAAGAGCAATTGGAAAGAACAATAGAGGAAATAGCCAAACACGACAAAAAATCTATATGGATAACGTTGGTAGTTTGTTTATTCTTTTTCGCTATTGGAGTTATAATTGGTTCGCTTAATGATCCAACAAATAAATATTTAATGGGTTTCATTTTAGCGGGGATCACCTTTTTTTTATTGGTCGTAGGTGGTCTGGATAGTCAAGAAAGAGGTGAATTAATAGGAAGAAAAGAAAAATACATAGAATTAATAAAAACATGGAAAATGATCGGAGGTTTATAAGAATATTCTTAATTTGCTTTTTATGAGAAAACAAACCAAAACAATAAAAATCTTTGCAGCACTAGATACGGGGCAATCATCTTTTGTGCGCCCCGCAAAAAAGAAGCAACTAAAATTGGCGAAAAGAATAAGAATCAAAAATAAATAAAAATATGTTTTTAAGTAAAATCTTTAAATTCAGAAAATCGCAGGAATTAAAGGATCTAATGCACAAGAGAGTGGGCGGATCGTTAATATTTGGTTTAATTATAATTTTGCTAATAGGCGTAGTAATTTGGGCTCTCATGTCTTATTCCGATCCCGAAGCGCAGGTGTCGGAAGATTCCTTTGATCAATCCTTGCTAGGTAATAATTCGTCCGATGATTCCGCCGTCGCTGATTGTAATATCGAAAAGCTTTCATTGACCGGGACGCTAGTTACTTATTATGATGGCACAGATGGTGATTATGCTTATTCTGAGTGGATTGTTTCTAAAATAGAAGAAGCTCAAAAGAATGACAAAATCAAAGCAATTATTTTAGAGATTGACTCAAGCGGAGGATGGCCAGTTGCGGGAGAAGAAATAATGAATGCTTTGATTGATTCAAGCAAAACAACCATAGCCCTAATCAGACAAGGTGGTTTATCGGCGGCATATATGGCAGCAGTTGGCGCAGATAAGATTTTTGCTTCGCGAATATCTGATGTAGGAAGTATCGGAGTTACAATATCATATTTGGATAATGTTAATAAAAATAAAACCGAAGGAGCCGCATTCAATCAATTAAGTTCTGGAAAATATAAAGACATGATGAGCCCAGACAAGCCATTAACACAAGAAGAAAGGGCGTTAATTATGAGAGATCTTGCAATAATACATAAAAACTTCATAAGTTTTGTGGCAACAAACAGAAATTTGAGCGTAGACAAAGTAACGCAGATGGCTGATGGTTCGAGTATGCTTGGAGAAATGGCATTGAAAAACGGATTGATTGATGAAATCGGTGGAATGAATGAAGTATTGGCGTATTTAAAAGAACAGCTTGCGATTGATCCGATTATTTGTAAAGAACAAAATTAATCCATGAAACTTTATTTTGATATTGATGGAGTGCTTATCGCACAAGGACGAAAGCCTGCTAATTATGTAACTGAATTTCTCAAGATAGCCACGGAGAAGCACGATTGTTATTGGTTAACCACGCACTGCAAAGACGATTCCGAAGCTTCGGTGGCCATAGATCACATCAAAGATGTCCTGCCGGTCGAAGCTTTGTCTTGTTGTAAACTAATCAAGCCCACGAATTGGTCTCATAAAAAGACCGAAGCAATCGATTTTAATTCTGACTTTCTTTGGTTTGATGATGTATCATTCGATTTCGAGAAAGAGGTTTTGGCACAACACAATAAATTAAATAGTTTTGTGTTGGTTAATTTAATAAACAATCCTGATCAGTTAAGGGGGTTAATTAAATTATTATAAAGACTTCTTGACAACGGACTTTATTTAAAATAATATAGATACATACAACTGAATACGTTAATTATCAAGAGTGTGGCGAGAGCACTGGCTCAATGACCCACCGGCAACCCTTTAAGGCGACTCCTTAAGAAAGGTGCCAATTCCAGCTCCAAAAGGAGAAAGATAAAAGGTCGATTTTTTATTACTCTTTCTTTGTGGAAAGGGTTTTTTAATTATTAAATTAGTAAAAATAAAAATATGGAAAAAGAAAAATTAATTGAAATATCGAATGAAGAAGCAGAAAATTACAAGCTTCTTGGCAAAGCATATGGGGAAAGTTTTTCGTTGTGTCTCTATCAGGGAAGCCGTCATTCTGAGAATTTTATGGAAAGAGTTATTGCATATAGAATTTTGGAGAACGACAATATTACAAAGACGATGTCAGAGGCATTGCATAAAGAATTTATGATCGTAGAATTTTTCGAGAATAAATAAGAATAATAATTAATAAATAAAGATATGAATATCGAACAAGGATTAAAAAATGGTGGTTTTTCTGCATGTGTCCCCAGAGAATTGGAGATAGAAGGGCGTCCAGAATTAAGCGTTTTTCCATTTAATGTTCTTTTTATGCAACATAATCAAGAAAACGGAAAAACAATTTGTAGGAGCGCAGTATATGAGCCAGATTTGGAATCGTTCCAGCAAGGCAAGGATAAATGGTTTATGCGCTATCATAATGCTTATGGTGGCGATGGTTGGCTTATAATCGAATATGACACTGTAAGCAGAGGTTATCGTGGTGAAAAGTTCGTGAATGGTAAATCCGCATGGACAACAGATGGTTCAGGATGGGATGGATTTTTTACACACTTTACGATGCTGGGCTTAGCCGATGGTGAGCGATGCGAGTTTGAAGCCGTTGGTGATTGAAAAAAAAGAAGAAAAGATATATGATGAAGACATATAAAATAAAAATGGAATAATTGGTAAACTATGTCAGTTTTTCTTAGAAAATATTTAGCAGAAAAAATAAGTCTTCGAAAGATGGCTGGTTCTTTAAGTAGAATATCTTCGGTTCTAGCAAAATCAACAATTGATCTTAACCCTTATCAAATACACGCCGCACTCTATGCATTTAATAGTCCCCTTTCTCGAGGCGCTATTTTGGCTGATGAGGTTGGTTTGGGTAAAACAATTGAAGCGGGAATTATCATATCTCAATTATGGGCTGAAGGGAAAAAGAAAATCTTAATCATGACTCCGGCATCTCTTAGAAAACAATGGCAAGATGAATTATTATCAAAATTTGGCATCGAGTCAGAAATTTGGGATGGACCATCCTTTAATGCTCAGGTAAGTACCGGGGGAAATGTGCCGTTTACGCATGACGGTATTTTTATATCTTCGTATCACTTTGTTTATTCTCACCTTGGTTTAATAGAAAAACAGCCGTGGGATGTCGTTATTATTGATGAGGCGCACCGCTTTAGAAGGGTGTATAGGGGCAGAGATGCGTCAAAGATGGCATATGATATTCGTGAGATAATAAAAGACAAACCGAAGGTTTTGTTAACAGCAACTCCTTTACAAAATAGCCTCGAAGAATTGTATGGGATAGCCAGTTTTATTGACGACAAACTTCTTGGATCCCCATACAGTTTTAAGACTAAGTTTCTGCAACCCATAAAAGACCGCAAAGAATTGGCAAAATTAAGATTAGAAGAATTAAGGACGTTAATCCGCGGGGAAGAGAAAGACGACCCGATGTCAATTTCGGGAATTATATCTAGAACTTTGAGAAAGCAGGTTCTAGAATATGTGCAATTTACGGATAGAACATCAATAACTTTTGATTTTACTCCAACCGACGAAGAGGTTGAATTGTATGAAAAAGTTTCTGCTTATTTGCAAAGGCCCCATCTCGCTGCTATTGTGGCGACCCAAAGAAATTTAATGGTGTTAGTTTATAGAAAGTTATTGGCAAGTTCATCTTTCGCCATAGCCGCCACTTTAAAAAAATTAAGTGAAAATTTAAAAAGCGAATTGAAATTACGAGAGAAGAAAGTGACAAGTGAGGCATTAAGCACAGAGTCAATTAATGAAGAAGAATTAAAAGAAGAGTTTGAAGAATCTGAACTTGAGGGTATAGAGTTAAGCCAGAAAAAAGAAAAACAACACATAAACGATTCTTTTAGCGATGACGATATAAAAAAGGAAATTGAGGAATTGGAAAGATATTATTCTTTGGCAACCAAAATCAAAGAAAACACAAAAGGCAAGGAACTCATTGGTGCCTTAGCGGAACTTTTTAAGCAAGCCCAAAAGAAGAAATGGCCAGAAAAAGCAGTAGTGTTCACAGAATCAACTCGTACTCAAGAATATTTATCAAAACTTTTGAGGTTGGCCGGAATTTCTTATACTGAATTTAATGGGTCAAATAATTCTCCGGAAGCAAGGGAGGCTTTTGCTCGTTGGAAAAAAGAATTTCCAGAGGCAGCGAACCAAGGATCTTCTAGTGCGAACATGCGTCAGGCCTTAATATATGATTTTAAAACAAACACAAAAGTTCTTTTGACAACAGAGGCCGGCGCAGAGGGATTAAACTTACAATTTTGCAATATTGTTATAAACTATGATTTACCGTGGAACCCCCAGAGAGTTGAACAAAGAATTGGTCGTTGTCATCGTTACGGTCAAAAATATGAAGTAGTCGTCGCAAACTTTCTCAATACTAAAAATCATGCCGATAAAAGGGTTTTGGAATTATTGGGCGATAAACTTAATTTATTCAAAGGGCTTTTCGGTAGTTCCGACGAGGTTCTGGGAGCATTGGAATCTGGCCTTGATTTTGAAAAGAAAATTTTAGAAATTTATCAGGGCTGTAAAACTCCCGAGGAATACGATAAGGCGTTCATGGAACTTCAAGAAAGTCTCAAGGATGTTATTTCAAAAACGACTCTACAATATAGAAACTTATTATTAGAAAGCACTGATAAATCCGTTGCCTCCTTGTTTAAAAAAACGGCGTTAGAAACAAAACAAGTGATATCAGAATTTGATAGAGATCTATTAAATCTTTGTAAATTATCATTTGGTAAAAAAATTAAACCCACGAAGGATGAAGCAATTTTTATTATTGATGGATATGAATTCCCTGTTGCATTTCGCGAACTAAAAAAAGAAGAAGAGGGCAAGATATCACGTGCTCACAAAGACCATCCCTTTATTAGAAAAATTATAGATGACGGACTTGTCTTGCAAACCAATCCAGTACCATCGTTGATTTTTCATTTATCGAAACATGGCAGTAAAATATCTCAATTAGATAATCAAAGGGGCAAAGAGGGATTTATTTTCTTGTGGAAATTAAAAGTGTTGGGGGTTGAAACGGAAGAAATTTTAGTACCACTTGTGTTTATTGAGAAAAATAAAGGCAAATTCGACGTCTTAGATATCGCTATTGGCAATGAATTACTAGAAGTAGGAATTGAAAATATTGAAAATAAAATTAAAGACTTGCCCGTTAGTAAAGAAGAATTATTAAGAACATGGGAAGAATGGAAAAAACCGGTAATAGAAAAACATCAAGAAAGAAACGAACGCCTTTTCGATCGCGAAATCGAAAGAATAAGTCGTTACTATAACGATTATGCCCTAAAAACACAGGATAAAATCAAGAATTATGAAGAGCAAGAGAAAGAGATTATTCGCAAGAAAGACAATTCTTCGGATTTTGCTGAACGCGAAAAATATCGTAAAAAAATACAAGACATTGATATTCAATTAGGCAGGTTAAATTTACAGGTTTATAAAGAAAAATCAGAAGGCGAAAAAAAGAGAGAAAAGGAACAAAAAGAATTAAGAGATAAATTAGATTTAAAATTTCAGGAGGAAATGATTGCGATCACTCATTTTATTATTCAATAATATGCATAAAGAAGTTAAACAAAAAAAACAGAATTTAGGAATTTTTTACACCGATCAGAGAATCGTAGGTTTTATTTTTGACATTTTAAAAATTTGGAAGGAAAAAGAAAATAAAGAAACTGGTCGTTGGGAGTCACGAAAACATTTTCCTTCAGTCATTGATCCGGCCGTTGGAGAGGGGGTATTTCTTAAAACGGCAATAGAAACCGGTTTTACCAAAACGGATTATATTTTTGGGTTAGACGTCGACGAAGAAGCAGTTAAAAAATGGAAACAAATTAATTTATTAAAAGAATTCGGCGGTAAAGAGGAAGACCTAGAAGCACATTTTTTTCATCAGAACGGATTGGATAGAATCCACTGGGAACAACATAAAAATAAATATCAACATAAATTAAAACAAAAAGACATAAATACTCAACAATTCGACACAGTTATAGGTAACCCGCCCTACGGTGGAGTGGGACTTGGCGATACAGAACTAACAAACGACTTAATGATACAGTTGGCAAATTTTGAAATTTTATCAGAGAATGTAAAGAATAATTTAATTGTTGCCAATACACAAAAGGACCTATTCAACTCTAACAAGCAATTAGCAATAAAGTCTGATGCTAAACAAAAAATAAAATCATTTTCTATTGAAATTTTGTTTCTCGAACGCTTTATTCAACTAGCTAAGCATGGTGGTTGGATCGCGATCATTATTCCGGATGGTATTTTAACTAATTCTAATTCTCATTATGTACGTGAATTTATTAGTAAAAAAGCAAAAGTAGAAGCGATTATTTCTTTACCGCGTGACGCTTTTAAAAGTGTTGGCACTTCAGCTAAAACCAGCATTTTGTTTTTACGGAAATATAAAGATCAGGAGAAGGAGCAAAATAACTATCCTGTTTTTCTTGCTTCGGTTGAATCTCTTGACGAAAAAAACTTTAACTTAGTCAAAGATAATTATAAAAATTATTATAATAAAACTATGAGCAATAAAAATTTAGTTCAAATAACAACAGATGAAAATGGTCAGGAAATTGTGATGGTGCGCGTGGATAAAACATTAAAGGAACTGATGGACGAAAAACCAGCAAGTAGATGGAGCCCAGAATATTGGCATCAAAAATATGTTGAGAATTTAGAAATTTTAAGGGAAAGTAAATTTAATATTAAAACCATTGGACAGTTTGAAGATAGATTGACTTATGGAGCAATAATAACAGGCAAAAAAGATTATAGTGGCAAAGACGTGTTTTTAGTAAATCAAGGAGATATAGATTACACAGGATTGAATTTGGTTGGTTCAAAACTTGTAAAAAGAGATTCCCCTTGGGTTATCGAGCGAGCAAAATTAAAAGACAAATCTATCTTGTTTGCTCGCTCAGGAGTTGCGGGTGTTGGTAAAAATCGAATTACTATAGCCATCAGTCCGCCCAGTGCGGTCGTTGACAGTTTTGTCGACATATTAGATTTAAATAGGGAGATTAATCCTTTCTATGTTATCGTTTTTTGGAAATCTATGTTTGGTTGGCTACAGATCGAGAGGTTTATTAATGGTGTTGGTACGGTAAATATCAGTTTCGATGAAGTAAGAGCGATACAAATTCCCATTATTCCGATATTAATTCAGGAGCACATCGAATCAGAATATAAAGAAATGTCTAAATATCACGATAAAGCAATAAGTGCTAAGAAAAATAATAATGAAACGGGATATAAAGAAAATATAGAAACCGCCGAAAAAATGTTGAAAGACTTAATCGCTAAAACCGAAGCGGTTATTCGCGGTGAAAAGAAAGATGTAATTTAATTTTTATGCCAGAAAAAAGATCAGAAAATTCCTATATCAATAATGACATCTTGCCGTTTTTGGCAGGTAGTTTTGGTTATCCAATCCACGACGCAGGGAAAGTAAAGATAAATGATATTCCGATTTTTCGGCCAAGTGGCGGACGCGCTGGATCCATAGATATTGTTTATTATCACAACGGCGAACCAGTGCTTTTGGTTGAAGCGAAAACAAAACACAAAAGTCACGAAGATGCACTTAAAGAAGCGTTAGTATATCTCAAGAATTTTCCTATTGATAGGCTGGAATTCGCTCCCTCCGGCCTACCGCCGAAAATTTTGGCCACTACGGCTGGCAAAGATATTAAATTTTATAAATGGAAGATAGATTATTCAAAGCCAATTCCCGATTTTCTCACTGAAGAAATTGAGATAATGCCGTTCGAGGAACTGATTTCATATTATGGCCTGACCGAAGAATATAAGGCACGCATTTTAGAGCCGAAAAATTTTAGCATAGATTTTTTTGATGAATTAATTTCTATTTTTAAATACCACAAAAAAGAAGAAAAAATAACGAAAGACGTTATTAAGGAAGTCGCTTATCAAATTCATAATTATCTATTAAATACGCAAAAATATACTGGCGATTATCCATATACAGAATTAGATCTGCAAGGGCAGAAGGCGGTTCGCGATCTATTCAAACGCTATGATTTTATTGCTTCGCTTGGTCAAGAAATTGCCAAAGAATTCCGCAGAGCAATTCTTCGATCTTTTCAGGGCGAAGAATTTAATCAATATCTAACTGAAAAATGCGTTATTGATTTTATCTTTGGGCTGATTGGAAAATTAAACAAGCATACAAAACTTTTAGATTTTGAATGTGGGAGTGGTGGATTTATAGCCACAGCCATTAATCAAAGCGACTTACCGATAGAAAATGTAATGGGAATTGATATCGAAGAATTGCCCTATATTATCGCTAAAACTTACCTAACCTTATATTTCAAAAAATCAGGAGAAGAATTAAAATTAATTCCCATAAAAAAAGATAATGGTTTATTTTACCATGGTAAAAATTGGGATTTAGTTATCGGAAACCCGGCGGGTAGTAATAAATACGAACACGGCAAAGAAAGAAAAATATTTGAAAATTTAAACGACGATCTGGACAATAATGGCAAAAAAGATAAAATTTCTGAATATAATTTATCGATTCAGCAAGCCATTCAATCGGCTCGCATTGGTGGAAAAATTTGTTTGATCTTACCCGAAGGGTTATTCTCAAATTCGCAAGATGAGTTTTTGCGAAAATATATTGCTAAACATTGCAATATATTAGCGATAATTAGTTTGCCTCCGGGATCTTTTAAAAGAGGGACGGCCGTGAAACAACTCAAGGCGGGTGCACAATCCGCTTCAATGAAAATGTCTATTTTGTATGCCGAAAAAATTAGAGAAATTAGTAGGAACGAAGATTTAGAAATTGATACTCAACACTTAAACTATCCCATATTTTTAGCACACATTGATAAGGTTGAATCAAAATCAGGCGAAATCAGTGATTGGCTAGAGGAAAGATTAAGTGTTGCCTTAGAACAATGGAATGAATGGCAGAATAAAGCCGAATTAAAAAATATAGAAAAAATTACTACTAAGGTTAACAAAGAAAAGAAAATAAAAGAAAGTCAGAAATCATTATTTGATAAAATCAAAATAGCCGAAACAGAAACCGATAAAAAAAATAGAATAAGGCCGAAAGAAGGAAAATCGGAAACAAAAATTAGTAAAGGATTAGAAGACTTAATAAAGTAATTTAAAAAAAATATGAAAAAGGACAACAAAACGATAGGTATTACAATTCGCTTTTTTACCAACAATCTTCCTGGACGAGTAGGTGGAAAGATGGATCAGATTCCATTCTGGACGTGTGGCAATGTTCATCTTGAGGCGAATAAAACAAAAGGAATAAAACCACGAGATGAAATGTTTAATTATTTAGATGACATTCCGCGAGCCATTAAGGCTGTATTGAGTAAAGGCAAGTTAGCGGCAGTTGAAGATGTGGCCTACAGCATGAGGGCGGAAAAGAGGAGAAAAAATAACTAACAAAAATCTAATTTGAGACAATATGTATGAATTTAATTCAATAAAAAGATGTGTGCTTTGCGGTTGCTTGGCGCTTCTAATAATTACTCACACTGGACCCATCTGTAAGAGGTGTTTAAAACATTTACACAACGAGTATCATTTGCCCGAAGAATTTCATGGTAATTTTTCTTTAAACGACCAAAATTCTAGATCTGCAATAGAGGCCACAGTTACAGGTGTTGTCGACTTGCCAATTGATTATATTCATTTTAGAAATTAATAAATAAAAATGTCCGAATACTATAATTCAAATCGAACAAGGAATCTTTATGATGCGGGATCTGATAAGCCGTTTCGTTTAAGTCGATCAAAGATTGACCTCTTTATAAAATGCCCAAGATGCTTTTACCTAGATCGTAAGATTGGCATAGCCCAACCACCCGGTTTTCCGTTTTCTCTAAATTCTGCCGTAGACAAGCTTTTAAAGAAGGAGTTTGATATTCACAGGGCTAAGGGCATAGCACATCCTCTGATGAAGGAATACGGGGTTAAGGCGGTACCTTTAGCGCATGAGAAGATGGATGAGTGGCGTGATTCGTTACGTGCCGGTATTGCCTATCAAATGCCAAAAACAAATATAGTGGTTACCGGTGGCGTGGACGATGTTTGGGTTACTCCATTGGGTGAATATATAATCGTTGATTATAAGGCCACTTCTAAAAAAGAGGAAGTAACCTTAGACGCTGAATGGCAAATTGGCTATAAGCGCCAAATGGAAATCTACCAATGGCTGTTTAGACAAAATGGTTTTAAGGTATCTTCGACTGGTTACTTTGTTTATTGCAATGGTGATTCTGATAAAGAAGCTTTTGATGGGAAATTAGAATTTGATATAAAAATTATTCCCTATGATGGCGATGATTCTTGGGTTGAGAGAACTATCAAGGATGCAATAAAATGTCTCAATTCTGACACATTACCAGAATCGGGAGATGATTGTGATTTCTGTAAATACCGAGAAGCGGTAAATAAGTTTGAGATGAATCAATAGAAAGCAAATGAAAAATAAAGAAATCAACAAACCCGAAAAATGGAAGCCAAAGTACAGATGGATAGAATCGATGACCATTAGTTTGAAGAATCCGGGGAAGACGAAATATAAATATTATGTACCCAAAACCCAGGAAGAAGAAAAAGAAATGGAAGACAAATGGAACGCAAAAATGGAACCAATATTTGACATGATTTTCTGTAAGGCATTGGAAAATTTTAGAAAAAAGAAGAAAAAACAATAGTGAGTAGCGGGGTTGGGTAAAAAATAAAAAGCCCATTTTCTGGGCCTTGTGTTGTCTAAAAATCTATTTTGGCATATTATTTAACTAATGAAGAAAAAAAGAGAAAAATTTAATATATACATAGACGAATCTGGAATAGCTTGTCTAACAGATATCACGGAAAGTAAATTTATTCTTACTGGCGTGATACTCGATCATGAAGAGGAAGCACAGGTTGCCGCTTATTTTAATTTTATCAAAAGGAAGTATGGTATCCCTGAGGACAATCCATTTCATGCTTATGATTTATTTGGCAATAGACATTCTAAATTTTATTTAAGCGATGTAATGATTCAGAATTTATCAATATCATTAGCAGAATTCATAAGGATTAGTCCGCTTAAATCTTTATGTTTGTCCATAGATAAAGAGGGATTAAAAAGATTTCTTAAGATAAAAGACAATTCCTATTTCGAAGGCGTTCGCAAAAGAGACAAAGAGATACCATATGAGATGCTGGCAATTAAAATATTGTTATGGTTTGGTAATTACTTGAATCAGAAAGGTAAGGCTAGTGGTAAAATTATAGTTGAATCAAGACAGAACTTAGACTATGCCACACTTAAAGCTTATTTTTCTTGTAAACAGGAGAATAATTTTAGAACTAAAAGATTCAGAGAATCTTCGGTGTTTTTTAAGGAAAACGTCGGATCTATTGGTTTTGAAAATAAAATTGGATTATGTGGCGGATTAGAAATTGCCGATTTAATTTCATACATATCCTTTTTGAGTGTCAAAAAACAGATATCACAACACGAACAAAGAGGAGTGCCGGTATTATGGGAGGCCATTAAAGAGACTTTAGAAAAAAATAAAATTCAGGAAGTCGTACTGCCTGAATTCAAGAATCTTTTATCTCCCGACAGAGTTAACAAGATTACTAATTTTAATTCCAATTTGCCGAACAAATAAATTAGTCTCCTTGTGAACTCCATCCGGAGACGGATATTCACTAAGATCATTTTATCACGATTTTTATCCTGATGTCAATGTGGATAACTTTTAATAGAGATTTAATTTGTCCCTTCGTTTGATTGAAAGTTAAACATATAGTGAGTGACGTGGTAGGGTAAGATTATTTGATTAATTGTAATAATTGTTTCGTCTGTGCTAATATAAATTCAGGATATTTTAGATCCTCAATCCAATTGAGTTTTCTAAAATCGTCCCATTGTGCGAGCCAAGAAAATAGATACGAACTCATTTTTTGAAGATGAGAGTGTTCGCTCGCCCAGCCCCGCCATTGGCGGGGCTGGGCTCGCTTTCGCGGCGACTTCGCCGCCGCTCCGGCGGGGAATGAAGCGAATTTTAATGCTTTCGGGGGAATAAAATATGTTTGAAAGAAACTTTTTAGTAAAAAGGTTTCTTTCAATTCCTCTTGTGGTTTTGAGTCCGTTAATGAAAAATTTTAGAGTGTCCGAAATGGTTTCGGCGGAAAATTTAGAGCATCCGTCAGTTAGTTCGTATCCAGCGCGGTGTCCCGCTTGTTCGTCGTTATTAAGGCGAAAAACAAGATTTTCAATATAATTTTTATCAACAGAAATGCGCTCTAAATTTTCCAAACAAAAATTTTCTATTCTTTCGGCGGATACTTGTTTTACCGAGCACGCCTGCCAATCCTGCTTCATTGTGGCGGTGCAACGATAGTAATAATATCGGTTTAATTTTCCAGCGATATATTTATTGGTAAAACAAGAAGTCATATTTGAGCCGCACTCTTCACATTTTATCAATCCGCCGAAAAGAAAATTTTTGTACACTCTAAAATTTCTCTGCTTTTCCTTATGGATTTTTTGAGCAAGGGCAAAAATTTCTTCCGAAATTATCGGCTCGTGAATACCTTGATAAATTTCGCCATTGTGCAAAACCTTGCCGATATAGATTACATTTCGCAAAATATGGCCGATATTTGTTTTGGAGAAATTTTTGCCTAACTTATTTTTGACCCCTTTGTCTTTCAACATTTGGTAAGTTTTTGCCGTTGAGCCAGTTTCAATATAAGTTTCAAAAATTGATTTTATTTCCTCTGCTTCTTTCGGGTGCGGTATAAGTTTCTTGTCTTGTCGAATATAGCCATAAGGAGTTAGCCCGCCGTTTGCGAGCCCCTTTTTCGCGCGCTCCAACATTTTGTCTTTTGTTCTTTCGCTGGTTAGCTCTCGCTCAAATTGCGAAAAAGTGAGCATAATGTTGCGAAGCAAACGGCCGGCGGGTGTGGAAGTATCAAATCTTTCGGTTATGGAAATAAAATCAATTTTTGCTTGCTCAAAAAATTCAATCAGTTGGTAAAAATCTTTCGGCGAACGAGTGAGCCGATCAATTTTATAGACCAAAACCACATCAATTTTTTCTTTTTTCAAATCAGCAAGTAAATCCTGCAAAGCGGGGCGTTGTAAAATTGCGCCAGAAAATCCAGCGTCGTTATACACTTTGAAAACCTGCCAATCATTTTGACTTGCGATAAACGACCGAATTTTCTGTTCTTGCGCTTCGCAAGATGAAAATTCTTTTTCCGCTTGGTTATCAGTTGAAACACGAGTATAAATGGCGCAATTTTTCATATTCATAGTTTTATATTATTAGTTTTTAAAAAGAAAAAATTGATTTCCCCCGAAAGCATTAAAATTCGCTTCATTTCCCGCCGGAGCGGCGGCGAAGTCGCCGCGAAAGCGAGCCCAGCCCCGCCAATGGCGGGGCTGGGCGAGCGAACACTCTCATCTTCAAAAAATGAGTTCGTATCTATTTTCTTGGCTCCCGAATTAAAACCCTCGCAAACTTTTGAAATCATTTTGCCAAATCTGATACACAAATCTAAAAAGCGGAATCTGACATAACCGCCTCGCTTCGCTCG